>JYMV01053789.1_pt1:37500-61010 | contig 61010 bp, 62 predicted proteins | sample 338911 | NCBI WGS metagenome assembly JYMV01 (sample SAMN03354496, study PRJNA234377) | hydrothermal vent metagenome | biome: Deep sea; feature: Hydrothermal plumes at the Eastern Lau Spreading Center, Western Pacific Ocean; material: Seawater | place: Tonga | collected 2009 | depth... | reverse complement strand
TTTTCTGACTTTGCCAGCAAGTCAAAAAGCGCCATGTCAATCGCGGCTCTCACAGCTGGAAAATGTTTGAGATCTGATTGCAGTCTTTCGAGCACATGGGTTTCATTGCCTATATCCCAGCCAATCATTTTTTCTGCCATGGACTGCAGGTTATTGTACGCAGCAGTAAAATTTTCTCCTGTTACATCTGGAGCAGGTGCTCCGGCTCCAAATCCTTTTATGTCTTGGTTTGATTGTATTTCGACAAATATGTTTTGCACCGATTCGGTCACTCTTCCAGCAATGGCCCATGGGGCCTTTAATTTCATATCGTGTTTATGAATATTTATATTCACTATTTTCATCGTTGGAGACCGCTAAAGTATTTGTCTGAAATTCGAACATAGAATCCCAGAAAAGACAGTGTTTATAGGAATAATCATAATGATTGATTGGATAATTACTACTGCAATCAGTGGCGAAAAGTCTAAACCTGCAAGGTAAGGCAACCGTGCTTTTATCGGCCTCAGAACTGGAGCAACCAGTTCACCAATAAACCGTGTTGCAGGAGTAAAACTATTGGGGCTGAGCCAAGTTAGTATGACATGGGCCAATATGCTGATAAAAAATATCCTCAAAAACAGGATCATCAATTTCATTGTGCCCAGGCCAATGAGTTGAAGGAAATTGGGTCCGTTCAGACAATTAATTGTCGTCATGAACCACAAGGCGAAGAGTTCAATGAGCAGACAAAGGCTAATCAATATAATTTCGAGAGACGGCCGTTTTGAAAACCTTGAAGTAAAAGGTCTAATGATTGGACTGGTAATCAGAACTATTGATTGATGGATTGGATTGTTTGCACTAATCCAGCGGGAGGCAATTAGCCTCAAAATCAAAACAATGGTAATAAAGTCAACGAACGTCCGGAACAAAAATAAGAATACATTTTCCATTAGATTTTATGATTGGTTTATTCGGATTCATTATCAGAGTCTTGGTTGCCCAATTCAATTGATCTTTGGGTAGCAGCATCGATGGCCTGTTTCCAGATCGATTGAATGTTGTTGTTTTCAAGTGATTCAAATGCTGCTTCAGTGGTTCCTCCTGGAGACATCACTTTTTTTCGAAGTGTTGCAAAATCATCGGAACTATTTAGAGCGAGTTGACTGGATCCAATTGCTGTGTGAATAACCAGTTCTTGTGCAATCTGTTCAGGTATACCAGCAATTTTTGCTGATTCAGTTAATAATTCCATCATATGGTAAAAGTAGGCAGGACCGTTTCCAGAAACAGCAGTAACCGTATGCATCCAATCTTCATTTTCAATCCAAATGGATTTACCCACGGAATCGAATAAATAAGAAGCCAAGGCTTTCTCATCTTCATTCAGATTGCTGGCGATTAATGCTGACACCCCCCTGCCTATAAGACAAGGCTGGTTTGGCATGACCCGGCAGAGTTTTGATGTATCACCAAAAATAGATTTCAAAGTATCAAGTGCAATACCCGCAGCCACTGAGACAATGACCGAATCGTTTTTTTTGTGCGTTTCAGCAATCTTTTCGACAACATCAACAAAAATTTGTGGTTTAAGTGCTAAAACCAAAACGTCACAGACCTCGGCAACTAAATTGTTGTCAGTCTCAATATTAAGTCGGCCGTTCAAGACAGCCAGAAGCTCCCTTCTTTTTTGTGATGGGTCTGAGACAAATATGCTTCTGGGATTGTGACCGTGAAGAATCATTCCTCTGATCATTGCTTCGGCAACCATACCACCACCAATAAAAGCTATTTTTTTATTTTCATGATTCATTTTTTATTGCCTTGGCCCAAATAATGCAGTGCCTATTCTAATCATATTTGCATGATTGTGAATCGCTATTTCAAGATCATCAGACATCCCCATAGACAACGTGTCTATTTCAAATCCATTATTCTTGAGAGACTCAGATGCCATTTCCATTGTTTTGTAGCTTTGATGTCGTTCTTCTTCAGATGCACCAAAACGGGTCATGCCCATGAGACCTCTCAATTTTAAATTTGGCAAATTTTCAACTTTTGTCGCCATTTCAGGTAATTTGTTTATTGGCAGACTGTTTCTGGAATCATCTTGATGCAGTTGTATCTGGATACAGACATGGAGCGGAGGCATGGACTTGGGCCTATATTTATCCAGTTTCTCAGCTATGCTGTATCTGGTTATGGTATGCACCCAATCAAAATTTTCTGCAATGGGTTTGGCCTTGTTGGATTGAATGGAACCAATAAAATGCCAGGTTGCTTTATGGTGGAAGCTTTTTATTTTTTGTACGGCTTCTTGCACGTAATTTTCTCCAAAATGGTTCAGGCCTAGTCGGTACGCTGTTTCAATCTCGGCCAACGATTTCTTCTTGCTGACTGCGACGATTGTAAAGCCAGATTCTTCCTGGCCAGTTAATGCCAAAGAGGACTGAATTCTGGATTGCAATGCTTGATAATTTTTTTCAATGTCAATCATCTTGGGAAAATGCTTTGTGCATCGAATACGGGACCATCAACACAGACCCTTTTCATTGCAACACCTTCTGGAAGTGTCACTTCAACCACACACCCTGCACAACCACCAATTGCACAAGCCATAAATTCCTCAAGCGATAACTGACAATCAATTTGGTAAACTTCAGCGAGTTTGGCAGCAGCTTGCAGCATTGGCTCTGGTCCACATGCGTAAATGACAATTCGTTTTAATTCTTCTTTACTCAGTGTTCGAATCCATTGTTCAGCCAATGCTGTCACATACCCCTGGTAGCAACCCTCGAAGTCATTCAGGCTGGCTAAACGGCAGGGAATGTTTTTGTTTTCCATGTCAACAATAGAAGTGTTGTTGTCGTTTTTCATGCCACCGACCTTTATTGAGGATTTCACCGTTGCAAAAGGAAAGGGGAGTTCAGAACCAAAAAACGCAATCGGTGCATGCCCTTGATTTAGATTCTTTAGGTATTCTGCTAAGAAAAGCACTGGAGGAATGCCAACGCCTCCACCGATTACAACTGGGATTTGGTTAGGTTTTTCGAAGTTAAAACCTGTGCCGATTGGACCCATTAGACTCACCTCATCACCTGGTTGAAGTTTACTTAGGGCTTCGAGACCTGGACCGATGATTTTGTATAGAAATTCAACCGTTTTTTGTTCTTTGTTCGCTCTTAGGTAAGACAGTGGTCTCCTCAACAGTATATTTTCACCACAATCAACGAAGGCAAATTCGCCAGGTAAGGCGGTTATCGAAGATTTGTGAGCTTCAAGAGTTAGTACGAATTGTTCCCCAGCGAAGTCTATTTGTTGAATAACCCTGGATTTTTCTTCAAAAACTGTCGCAGATCGGTGCACCATTATTTCATCACTTCTGCTTGCATCATTGATAACAGTGCCATTCTTATCGCAATGCCATTGGTGATTTGCTCTCTGATCACAGAATTTGCCCCATCTGCTACCTCATCTGAAATTTCTACACCACGATTCATAGGTCCAGGGTGCATGACGATAACATCATCATTGCACGGCTCCAATCGCTTCATTGTTAACCCATATTTTTCAAAGTAATGATCCGGACTAATTGTTTCTGTGAGACTCTCGATTCTTTCTCTTTGCACTCTAAGAGCCACCACAACATCAGCATTGACTAATCCTTGATCAAGATTTTTACAGTGTTCTGCATTGGGGTAGAACTTCATATCTGGTTTGAATTCTTCCGGGGCGATCAGGGTCAATGTTTTGACCGCCATGGTAGCCAAACCTTCAGCCAAAGACCTGGCCACACGAGAATGTTTTATATCTCCGACGATGGCAACTTTGATTTGATCAAATCCTTTCTTGTGTTTTTTTATTGTTAGCAAATCTAATAATCCCTGAGTTGGATGAGAGTCAACAGACTCACCTCCATTAATGACATGCGAGCCTAAATCTACGTTTGCAACAATTTTTGACAGGATACCTCTTTCTTTATGTCGGACTACAAAGTAGTTGACTCCCATTGCTTCCAATGTTCGGATCGTATCGATTATGGTTTCGCCTTTAGTTCTAGAAGAATGTTGTTCATCGATATTCAAAACATCCGCTCCGAGCCTTTTGGCTGCAATTTGAAACGAGCTTCTGGTTCTAGTGCTGGGTTCTAGAAATAAATTTGCCAAGGTAATGCCTTGGAGGTTTTTATCTTGTGGTGGTGGAAAGTTGTTGGTGGATAAAAATGTTTCTGCTTTTGCAAGAAGTTTTGATATTGTTCTTTGGTTTAGTTCTTTTAGATAAAGCAGATGTTTCACTTTGTTACACCATCATTATTGAATCTCTTGGTTAATGATAATTTTTCATCCCAGAGTTTCTAACTTTAACCATTGCTCAAGAATTATTTTTGCAGCCATGCTGTCCACTTGTCCTTTTTTTATTCTTCTACTCAGAATTCGATCTCTACGCAGATCTCTGAGTTCATGTCTGGCCATGGTTGTGCTATAACTCTCATCAAAAAATATTGTGGGCATTGTATAATGTTTTTCAATTGCAGATCCAAACTTTTCAATTTTATTGGCTAAAAGAGAAGTGCTTTTATTGTCTTTACCGGGGTATCCAATGATTGCCAAATCCGGTTTGTAATCATTGATTATTTGATCCAGTTGCTCCCAGTTGGGATTGCCGTTCTTAATTTGAAGAACATTCAAGGGAGTTGCTGTTTTGGTTATGCATTGGGCTATGGCAACACCCATTTTTTTTGTGCCAAAGTCAAAGCCAATCAGAACGCTGTTAGGCTTCAAATTCATCGATTATTAATAACTGTGAAATGCGATACCCAATATGCTAAGCATGGCCTATTTGACCGCTGATGTTGCTGACGTTGATGCCTAGGAGATTGATGGCTTCCTTCCAGCGATTTTTATAGGGCACAGTAAACAATATATCCTGACTCGCCGGGGCATTAATCCAGGAATTAGTTTTTAATTCTTGCTCCAATTGTCCAGCCCCCCAGCCAGAATAACCAAGGATAAGCAGTGATTCAGAGGGACCATTGCCTGATGCCATTGAAAGAAGTATATCCTTGGAAGTGGTTATGGAAATGTCTTCATTAATCTTGGATGTATTTTCCCATTCTCCTTCTTTGTGCAACACAAAGCCTCGTTCCAGGCCGACAGGTCCGCCTTGAAGGACAGGGAAATTTCCCGGTTCATTGGGGGTATCTAGGTTGAGTTGATTGAGCACTTCAGAAATATTGGTTTTCATGGGTCTGTTGATGATCAAGCCGAATGAACCAGACTCATCGTTTTCGCAAATATAAGTTACGGTTTGATGAAAATTAGGGTCGTTAAGACTGGGAGACGCAATGAGCAACTGCCCAACAAAATTATTGATTTGATTTGTTTTATTAATCATTTAGTTTCTTTTCCATTAGATCAAAAAAGATACCAACCACATCATAGTCAGCGTATTTTTTTATCTCTCTCATCCCAGTTGGGCTGGTTATGTTGATCTCAGTAAGAAAATTGCCGATGACATCTATCCCAGCAAAATAAATACCGCTGGCTTGTAATTTTGGACCGATTAGATTGCAGATGCGTTTATCATTTTCACTCAGGGCTTGAGTTTTGGGTTGAGCTCCCGCGACCAGATTTCCTCGATTGTCTGTTTCCAGTGGTATCCGAGCAAGTAAAACATCTGTGTGCTTTCCATCAACTATATGTATTCTCTTGTCTCCTTCAAGAACTTCTGGAATATACAATTGAGCCATGACCGTCTCTCTGTTTTCATGGGTGATGATCTCCAATATGGAGTTGGTGTTTAAATCGCCTTCAGCAATAACAAAAATTGATTTTCCACCCATTTCATCGAGCGGTTTGACCACAATCTTTTTATGCAGTTTGAGAAAATCCTGTAAATGATTTATCGAGGATGTCACCAAAGAGGGTGCAGCACACTCAGGGAAAAAACTAACGCTTACTTTTTCATTAAAATTTCTTAACGACACAGGGCTATTAATGACCAGTACCCCTGAGGACTCTGCAAGATCAAGCATGTAAGTAGTGTAGATATACTCTGTACTAAAGGGCGGATCTTTTCTCATCAAGATAACATCAAACTCTGATAATGGGATCTCGCTTTTGTCAGATAGGGAGAACCAGGTAGTTACATTGTCTTCAACCGTCAACTGTCTGCCAGAACCCATAGCGATTCCGTTTATTATCCTTAGATCCTGTTGCTCAAAATAAATCAGTTCGTAAGACCTAGATTGGGCTTCCAACAACAGGCCAAGTGTTCCATCTTTTTCTGGAATGATTTCCGCTATCGGGTCCATAACCACTGCTAATTTCTTTTTTGTCATGTCTTTTTTTCTATCAGATTGATTTCATTCTAAACTAATTAACTAAATCTCCATAAAGGTATTGAAGGATACTCAAAGCCATAATCGGGGCCGTTTCTGTTCTAAGAAGTCTGGGCCCGGTTTTAACAATTTTATAGCCAGATTTTTCTGCCATTGTTTTTTCGTCATTACTGAAACCTCCTTCTGGTCCTATGGCTACTGTAATATTTGTAGCTTTCCCCGCACTAAAATTATCTGTTCCAGTAGTGTCTAAAAAAAACCCTATTCCCTGTTTATATTGACTTAAAAGGTCCTGATTTAACTCTTGAGGTTCGAGAATTTCGGGCAAGCGCACCCTTCCAGATTGTTCGCTGGCACCGATTGTTATTTTTTTCCAATGACTCATTTTTCTTGGGGTATTCTTGGCATTTAACCGAACAACAGTATTTTTAGACAGCATCGGTACAATTCTATGAACGCCCAATTCAGTTGCTTTTTGCATAACTAAATCCATTCGGTTGCTTTTAGATATTGATTGCAGAAGAGTTATTTGCAAAGGAGATTCAACATCAGGCTGATGGCAATTGAGTAAGACGACTTCGACCGATTGTCTTTTTTTAGCCACAATTTCCGCATCCCATTCATACCCACTCTGATCGAATACACATAACCTGTCCCCGATTTTTAAACGCAACACACGAATTAAATGGTGAGCGGTATCCCCAGTCAGTGTTACCTGATTTTGATTTTGTTTGATCGGACTGCAAAGAAAACGCTGTATTCGCGTGTTTTTCATACGATATTTTTCAGTTCAGAAGTTTATAATTTTGAATCAATAGGTATTGTAGATTGTATTTTGAGCAAAGCAAAAACTGCACCTTAACAATGAAAGGTTATTTTTGATAGTATGATCAGTCCCTCATTCGTAAGAGGTATAAGCGTTAATGAGTTTAGAAAAAAATATTGTTTTTGTTGACGGTGTGCGAACACCTTTTTTGAGGGCTGGCACAGGATATGCAGATCTTGCAACCTATGAATTGGGGCACTTGGCAATCAAAGGCCTGCTCTCCAGGACAGGGATCAATCCAACAGAGATAGATGGAGTTGTGATGGGCAATGTGGTTGCCAATGTTAAAACTCACAATGTGGCTAGAGAGTCGGCACTGCTCGCAGGTGTTCCAGAATCAGCGCCATGTCATACCGTCAGCCAAGCCTGTATTTCAGCCAATAGAGCCATCGCCGATGCCATAGGGGAAATCCTATCGGGTCAAGCCGAAGTGATTATCGCCGGTGGCGTTGATTGTGCTTCCGATACACCTATTGGTTATAAGAAGAAGATGCGAAAAAAACTAATCCAAGCACAAAAAATAAAAACACCAATGCAGGGTCTCAGATTCTTATTTTCTCTAAGGCCCAGTGATTTTTTCCCAGACCCTCCAAGTATTGCTGAGTTTTCAACTAATCGAACAATGGGAGAGGATGGAGAAATCATCGCGTCTAGATTTGGTGTGTCCAGAGAAGAAACCGATGCTTTTGCAGCACGATCCCATCAACTAGCAGCGAAAGCAACAGAAGAAGGATCCTTTGAGGATATCATTGAGGTGTCTCTGCCCCCCAATTTCAAATCGATTAAAGAAGACAACGGCATTCGAGGTGATACCACAGCCGAGGGAATTGCAAATTTAAAACCCGCTTTTGATCGAAAATACGGAACTTTTACAGCTGCCAATTCTTCATTTCTAACCGATGGTGCTGCAGCCACATTAATCATGACTGAAGACAAAGCCTTGGAATTAAATTTAAGACCAAAATCTAGAATTATAGACTTTGCATTCACCGGACAAAGCTTGGATGATGAGCTGTTATTGGGCCCCGCGTATGCAATACCAAAAGTGTTGCAAAAAACTGGCTTAACTCTGGATGACATTGATGTATTTGAGTTGCATGAGGCATTCGCTGGTCAAGTCCTCGCTGTTCTGAAAGCACTGGAATCGGATGCATTTGCAACGGAGAAACTAGGATTGAAGCAAATGCTGGGTAAAATTCCGATGGAAAAAATAAACACCCAAGGCGGCTCTCTCTCTATTGGACATCCATTTGGTGCAACCGGAGCCCGGTTGGTCACTATGGCATCGAATAAAATGCTCAAGCAAAAATCCAACTATGCCTTGATTGCAGCTTGTGCCGCAGGTGCACATGGTCATGCCATGATCTTGGAACGATACCATTGAAAATATTCATGAGTCCTGAGACTGAAACAAATATACAAATAGAACATAAGGATGGTATTGCAGTAGTTTGGCTGGATAAAGCAAACTCAGAGCAAAACATTCTGTCGTTCGATTCAATGTCGAATTTTGAAGAAATATTCGATGGTATTGCTAATGACGACTCTCTATCGGCTGTTGTTCTCATCAGCAAGAAAAAAGATTTTGTAGCGGGTTTTGATATCAACTCTTTTAAAGCTGAAAAGGAAGGTGATTTTTTACCCTTTTTCCAAGAAGGGCACCGAATTTTACAATATATTGAGGATTTTCCTAAACCAATCGTAGCTGCTGTACATGGTACCTGCTATGGTTTGGGAACAGAAATTGCACTTGCTTGTAAGGGGCGGATTGCCTCGAATCATCCCTCGACCAAATTTGGTCTTCCCGAGGTAAAATTGGGAATTCTTCCTGCAGGTGGAGGAACCCAGAGGTTGCCGCGTTTAATTGGATTAAGCAACGCCCTTGATATGATGGTCACAGGGAAGAATATTTTTGCCTATAAGGCACGAAAGATTGGTTTGGTTGATGAGTTGGTTAACGAAAACAAACTTTTAGCTGCTGCATGTATCTTAGCCAAATCTCTCGCAAAGAAACCAACTCGACGCCAAAGAAAAATACCCATTCTAAATCGTTTTCTTGATCATACTTTTCTGGGCAATCAAATCGTATTCAACCAAGCACGCAAAAGGATAATGAAAATGACCCAAGGGTTTTACCCTGCGCCATTGGCGATTATTGACTCAGTTCAGACTGGTTTTAAAAAAGGGATGCAAGCAGGTTATCTAGCCGAGTCTGAAAACTGTGAAAAATTAATTATTGGTGATGTCAGCAAGGAACTGATGAGAATATTTTTTAGCTCAACTGCAAAAAAGAAAAACCCCATAGGATTAAATACAAAACCTATCAGCAGGATTGGTGTTTTGGGGGCAGGTTTTATGGGCGCCGGAATTGCCGAAGTTTCAATCAAGAATGGCATAGATGTCTTCATCAAAGACGTCAGCGATGCAACAATCAGCCAATCCAAACAGATGATATGGAAGCGGCTACAAAAGAAAGTCAAACAGAAGGCACTTTCACCCCTTGACGCCAAGCGAATCATCCACCGCATGAGCGGCAACATCGAATTTTCTGATCTTTCAAGAGTCGATTTGGTTATCGAAGCAGTTTTCGAAAATATCGAGTTAAAAAAGGAGATTATTGCAGAGGTGGAATCGCACACAAACGACGATACAATTATTGCTTCCAATACTTCATCTCTTTCAATTACCGAAATGGCAGTGTCGGCAAAACGTCCAGAAAACATCATTGGAATGCATTATTTTTCCCCAGTGCCGTTAATGCCCTTACTCGAAATAGTAAGAACCAAAACTACAGCGGATCAAGTTGCTGCTGCCTGTTATGACATCGGGGTAAAACAGGGTAAAACTTGCATCATCGTTAAGGATAGTCCAGGTTTCTACGTCAATCGTATACTTTCACCCTACATGAATGAGGCTTTGCTGATGGTTGATGAAGGAGGGGACGTGGCAAGCATCGACCGAGCCATTAAGGCCAAGGGATTGCCCATAGGTCCTCTATCTCTCATGGATCAGGTTGGACTTGATATTTGTGCAAGCGTAATGAGTGAAGAGATGCTGGATCAGTTGGATGAAAACCAGTCGGGTCCGATTTCATTGAGTGCAAAAACGCTGTATGACAAAGGCGGGCTTCTTGGTAAGAAAGGCGGTAGTGGTTTTTACATCTACAACAAAAAAACTGGGGAGCAGATCAAATTTAATCCAGAAGTCGATAAAATTCTTGCTCGAGATCATAAAATCAAGATTGAGGTGCAGGATATCCAAGATCGTTTGTTTATGTGTATGATCAACGAAGCAGTAGTAGCGCTTCAAGGGGAAATCATTGAATCACCACAGGACGGTGATATTGGCGCTATTTTTGGCATGGGCTTCCCTCCATTTATGGGCGGGCCCTTTAGATTGATTGATGCAATGGGAGCGGATCAAATTGTTGCAACAATGGAACGATTGGCAGAAAAACATGGCGATCGGTTTACCCCCACAGATCTACTTTATTTGCACCAAAAAAAGGGTCAAAAATTCTACACTGGTTAGTTGATGGTCCAAATCATTAGTAAACGGTAGTTCGTCAAAAGGCGTGACCGATTTCAATCACCGGTCCGGATGCGGCACTTTCTGCATACCAGACACCGCCATCCTTCACGACAATTTCTACGTGTGCCATTGCATCGATGTTGGCCAAAGGATTGCCATCGATGACAATCATGTCTGCCACTTTACCGGGTTCGATCGTTCCCAGTTGTTCAAACTGACCAAGGATCTCGGCGTTGGTTTTGGTAGCTGCTGATATAACCTGAATGGGTGTCATGCCACTTTCGACTAATGCTGACATTTCATACCACATGGCTTCGGTGTGAAAATTGAGCGGACTGGCCGCATCGGTTCCAACACCCATGTAAGCACCAGCCTCTATAAATTGCCGTGCTGCCACTTTAGAATTTCGGGTCTCAGTCCCAATATCATAGAAATAGGAGAGTCGATGAAAATTATTGAATGAATCAATGACCTCAGCATAAATATCAGGCGGCATGTCTTTTTTATGAATCGGGTTGTACAGCCTTTCGGGAAACGCTACGGTCGCCGGATATACCCAGATACGGTGGGAAATTGTCTGCACAATCGGAATATTGTTGTGTGTTATTTGTGCCAGTAGGTCATCGTCGTATGGTGGATTACGAGCGGATCCCACGTGTTGAAAAACATCGACGCCTGCAGCAATAGCGGCACGAATGGCTTCTGGGTGGTACAGATGGGCGTGCACTTTCACCCCATGTTGGTGTGCTACATCAACGACAGCACGATAATCTTCCTCAGTGAGCCCTGCCCAGACCTTGATAACGTCTGCGCCTTGTTCAATCAGCTCCCGAGCCCTTGTTGCGGCTTCTTCTGGGCTGTCAATGAAGATCTCATATTCGGGTGGTATCCCGGGCCATCTGATACGGGTTATCCAAGGTCCAGAAATTGTAAGACGTGGTCCAGGAATCTCTCCAGCACGGATCTTGTCGCGTAGGTCCAGTATCTGGAATGGTGTGCCCAAATCGATAGCACTGGTCACGCCGGCACGTAGCATCTGTTTTGCGGCTATTGGCATGACCTCATGCAGCCGCTTGGTGCCTTGAAGGAATTTATAATAGCGGGTGTAATCTCCATGCCCTATTAGATCGACATGGACGTGTGCGTCGATTAGACCCGGCAACAGTGTCTTGCCACTAATATCGATGACAGTGGCATTGCCAGGGATTGGAGTATTGTGGCGTTCGCCAACAGCAACAATGCGTCCGTCATCAAATATCACAACTGAATGATGAATGGGTTCAGCCGCCTCGTATCCGTCGATCAACATCCCGCCAACGAAAGCAACTGGTCGGTCCGGTCTTAAAATTTCTTGCGAGTGAATACTGCAGGATAGCAGGACAATGAAAACAAGAGTGAAAATGCGAAACATATACAACTCGATTATTTCTGATTAACTAGGCCAATAATTTTTGGGCCAATTTGAACAGCTTGAGATTAATCAATACTCGCCATTGCCAAGGAAGAATGTAGGTTTTCTTACCAACATCAATGGCTCGCAGCATTTTTTTAGCAGCCACATCGGTCTCCATCAAAAAAAGCATGTGAAATTCATTAACGTCGGTCATCTCACTTTTAATGAAGCCCGGGCAGATGGTGGTAAATTGGATGTTGTGTTTTAACAAAGTCTTTCGCCAGCTATCACTGAGCATTCTAACTGCTACTTTTGAGGCGGAATAACCGCCGAAATAAGGCATAGGGTTGAATCCTGCAAGAGAAGAGACAATGACGCATTTTCCTTGTTTTTGTTCCTTCATTTTGGGGATAAAAGGGATAATGGTATTGGTAACGCCTAAAATATTGGTGTTTAAGACATGATTGATTCGTGAGGACTCACCTTTTGACAGTCGGTCAGATATAGCTACGCCTGCATTGGCGACAACGATGTCAATACCTTTTTCCCCAAGCTCCATAAATTCCTTGGCTGTTTTCTCAGATAAATCTGCATCCGTTACATCCAGAGAATAGGTTTCAACATGGTTTGCCCCTTGGTCCAAGCATGCTTGTGCTATTTGTTCGAGTTTTTCTTTCCTGCGAGCTGCTAAACCCAAAATTGAACCCCTTTTTGCATATTCAATGGCCATTGCAGCACCAATGCCACTGCTCGCGCCAGTGATAAATATTTTTTGATTTGCTTTCATATTTAATTGGTTGAGTTTGTTAATCGACCCTTAAATCTATCCTATTTGTTTCTTTCTTGCATTAAATACAAGGTTTCTTCAATAAGCCAAATTCTATCTTGTCCCCAGACAGATAAGATAACTTTTTTGTCTTGATTTTTTAAAATCATTGTCGGTGGTCCCCATTTTCCTACGTCGTACAGTGCTAAACGATTTCTTTCTATCTCTTTACGCCAATCATTGTTGTCTAATTCTTTTTTTGCTTCCCCCCAATTCAAGCCTATCTTCTCCACCACATTTTTAATGGTTTTGTCCAAATATCCGTGTTGACCTTCAGACCATACTGCTTTTAGGAATGCATTAAAGTAATCTTCTTCCTTGCCCTTCTCTTTGGTGAATTTAAATAATGAATAACATCTTTCCACCGCTTTACCTAAAGGATCAATGATATTCCCGAAAGGTATACCTTTTTTCTCTGCAATCCTTGTGCAATCAGACAGTATGTAGAGCAATTTTTCTCTGTTTATGACCATGCCACGCATGACCATTGGCAAAATGGGCCGATAAACTATTGTTACTGGATAACGTTTCCTGAATTCAATCAGTTGTGGCAGTGCCAGATAACTATATGGACTTCTGGCTGAAAATAGGACTTCAAGGGTTATTCCATCCAATTTTAGCGGCAACTTATCTTTTGATGACCTGCGTTTAAGAATGGATAGCTGATCGAACTTGTTGGCCCCGAGTGCGATCAGTCTTTCTTCCAAAAAAGGCACTCGATCAATGCCCCCATAGCATTCCCCTTCATAGGCGAAGACTCCCCCGTAATAATGGCCGAGTTGTTTCTGTTTTTGGTTGTTGATATTGATGCTTTCTGAAATTTCTTCATCGCGCAAGATGGCTGCATTTTTTTGCAGTGTCTTCAACTTCTCTGTGTCATTTCTCCACAAGGCCTCACCTACATTTAGTGAAATTTTTGCAAAAGATTCTTGCTCAGTTCCCAACAAAATTGATTGAGCAATTTTTATATTCTCAGGCTCAATGTCAGTTTCACTGGTACCAAAGGTCAAGCCGTAATAAGGAGCAATCACTGTTGCGTCTTCAATACTGTGTTTTTTAAGCATTTCAACTTCAGGTGTTGAAGATGGAGGAGGAGTGCCAACAACCAAAGGTATCAGTTCGATATCGTATGAATTTTCTAATTGATCTAAGATTTGACAGCAAAGATGGCTGTATGGGTCATCAACTTGATGGAGATAAAAAACTTGGTGAGGTTTATTTTCGGCTCTTCTTTTTTTTTCTCGTTTTTCTCTTGTTTTTTTTCTGCGCGATGGAGATGGAGCTAACAATAATTTGGTGACCCGTCGGCGAAGTTCAAGCTTGACCCAATCAATTAAGAGCATGATTTTACCGCAGTGCTGGCAGTACTTTTTCCCCGATCATTTTGAGTCCTTTCATAGGTTCGTCAAAGAGTCGGATGGAAAGATCAGTCATGCCTCTCTTTTTAAACTGCTTGAAGCGATCAAGTTCACGATCAATATCGCTAAGATCACCAGCTGAGCTCAAATCTGCAACCAGTTTTGAAACCAAAGATTCAGGGACGTTTTCGATTACACCAGATCGGCTGATGTAGGCTTTTGCAAACTCGTTGTTGGCCCCGGCATGGAAATTATCAATGACAATTTTTGCTTCATCTTCCGTTAAGAAATGATGTAGCGAAAAGGGCGGCAACAATGATCCACGAAAGACGAGTTCTCTTCTAGCTTCTTGGAAGGATTCTTCTTTATCCTCTTTAATATGCCAGGCCCAAAAGTTGCTTATTCTGAAATCTTCGGCAGGTGTTTCCCGTTTCTCAAGACCGATTTGAATATTGGTCATTGCCCCATCTAACATCGGTACTGCAACATCACTCATTTGCAGTCCATCGGCAAATTGGCCACCAAGTCTCAACATTTGAGGTTCGGTGGAGCAGGTATAAATTTTGGGGCGAGCCGATTTTGCCCAAGTAAATCCTTGCATATATGGTCGGGTAATGTTGAAAATTTCACCTTCGTATTTCAGATTGAATTTTTTTTCAGAAGCAGACAGTAAAATCTCCACTGCTTCTCTAATGGCTCGAATAATCCGGAAAGGCTTTAATCCAGAACAACTGTCCTGTTCACAAGCAAACTTCATCGCCCCTAATGTCCCTCCACCTGCACCTACAGCTATGATCGCACGACCATCAGACAGTTCGTTCAGAGTTAATAATGCATTTGCCATTTTGAGGGGGTGCATTTCAAAAGGGCTTACCGCCAATGGTCCCAAGAGAATTTTACTCGTTTGTTGTGCTGCTGGTATCAGGCTTAGAAACGCATCCCATTGCTGATAAAAATTGGACGACCAAAGGGCTCTTACCCCATATTTTTCTGCTGCAACAGCCAACTCTGCAACCTGGTTGGGATGCAGATCAGGTTCGAGGATGATTTCTATATCCATGCCATTTCATTGCAACAATCTAAATTCGTTCGTGATCCCAAATTGTTTCTTCTTGATTTTCTTGCCTGGCCAAGGTTCGGGCAACGACAAACAAAGCATCTGATAATCGATTGATGTATTTCAGCAAGTTTGCAAAGTTGTCTTTCCGCCCGCCGACAAATGGCCCTTGCTTGATGGCAATGGGCTGCAGCTCTAGTGCTACCTGGTAGCACAAAATCTTTCAGTGGAGGCAGTGTTGCATTAAGGTCGTTGATCAAATTTTCCAATGCAAGAACATTTGCTGCATCAATATTACTAAATTCTGGTGCTGCAATTTCCCCAGATAAATTGAATATATTTTGTTGGACTTCAGTAAGAAAAACCACAATCCTTGGTGGCAGGTCTTTTGAGGTTATCAGAATACCAATGCTGGCACTTAATTCGTCCAGTGAGCCAAAAACTTCAATCTGTTGATCATATTTTGGAACACGTTTATTGTTTCCAAGGTCGGTTGAGCCATCATCACCTTTTCTTGTGAAAATCTTTGTCAATCGATTACCCATATAGACTCCTAAGCTATTCTCCAATGTTAGTTTATCTTCTCTCCCACTCTCGAAGCAAAAAAGATTAGGATTTGGGTCGGTAAATGAATCCTAAATAACCTTTCCTTTTGGCAGTGTTGTAATTATTAGCAAGCATGTACGATTCATCGGTAATATTATTGATGGTTGCCCTGATGAGCCAACGTTCATTGAGATGGTATTGAAGGGTGATGTTGCCGAGTAAATAGTTATCAAGTTTGACTCCGCCAAAATCCATTCTTGAATCACTGAGGAGGATATTCATATTGAAATCCAATGATCCAAACGATCGTCTCAATCCCAAGGAAACAGTTTTTTTGGGTCTTCTCAAGAGCATTTGTTTGCTTGTGGTGTTTTTTGGGTTTTGCAGTGTTGCGTTTAAATAAATGTTCCAATCGTTGGCAAGGTATTCTATATGCCCCTCAATGCCTCTAATTCTTGCTTGCTCAATGTTGTAGAGCTTAAAATCATTGTAGCTAAAGGTAATCAGGTCTGTAATCTCATTGCTAAAGGCTGAGATTTCAACACTAAGCTTGTCAGAAGGAATCATTGCAATACCAATACCGATATTCTTCGAGATTTCTGGAGTTAGTTCTGGATTGCCTCCATACCCATAAAGATCAAAACTGGAAGGATTTCTTGTTGCTCGACCAGCATTAAGCAATAGTCTCATTGAAGGATTAATGATAAAGCCGTACTCAATATTCCACGTTATCTTATCCTCAATGCCCTCTTTGTTACTGATTCTTGCTGCTGTGAGCAGCTGATGCTTGCCTCGGTTAATTATGTCTTCAATATAAAGAGCTGTAGAATTTGCCTCTGTGGCAATATCCAAACCATAGTTGCTGGCGTCAAATTTTTCATTTGCTAAATATATGCCTGCAACAATTTGATGGTTGTCGTTGGCATGGATAGTATTTTGCCACTCAAAAAAAAGTTTCTTACTGTCATTAAAGTCAGGTGTTTCATTCTGTTTTATATCGTCTCTACTGAAACCAAAATTAAGATTGGACACCCATCTATCGCTGAATATTTTATTGATATCTAACGATCCAGTGGTGTTATTGAAATCTTGGCTAACAGGCGTTAGAAAAAAATCTAGATATTCTGTTGTTCCAGAGCTTTGCCATACATTAGTCACCAGTGACCAGTTATCGTGATCAAAATTTAAAAAAGCATTGACCGAGTCATTCTCGTGACCACTGGCAACGTTGCTTTCAGTTCTTGCAGGAAATCCGTCTGTTTTGTATTGGTGAAATTGAATACCCCCTTGTATCTCACTAGAATGGAAACCGCCCATGAAATTAATGGTATCAGTGTTATCAGAGCCAGTTTTATAGCCAATTTCATAACCGGTTTTAGTCTGTTTTTTTGTGATGATGTTAATGACACCGCCTACAGCATTTGATCCATACAAACTGGTCCTTGGAGCTTTAATGATTTCTATCTTTTCTATAAGATCTGGGTGAATATTTTGTATTGCCGCGGTTCCTGTGGCCGAATCGTTAATTTTAATTCCATTAATTAGGATCAATGTATGATTGCTGTTTGAGCCATGCATAAATATCGAAGCAATTTGGCCAGGACCTCCATTGGAAGTGACATCAATTCCGGCAATAAACCGGAGTATTTCAGATAAATTATTGGCACCTGAGAGTGCTATATCCTCAGCGTCTAATATTGTTACTGGGATCAGAATTTTTTGTTTGGGTAAGTGTGTTTTTGTGGCGGCAACGATAAGATTTGACATAGTTGGCGAAGTTTGTGAAAAAGATTGCTGTGCAGATACTGCGGCTAAAATTACCAGCAAAGAAAGAATCTTTTTTAGTTCCATGTTTATTCCCTAGATAAATTTACATCTCAAACACAGATTTGTGGGACAAACAAAAAGAAGACTATGTTTTATGCACCCACCGTACTGGTTTGTTTCCATTGAGTCGGTCTCCGGGCTGATGAGTGGGTTTCCCAGTCCAATATACCTTCCCGTAGTTAAACAGTGGATTGAATAGACAAACTATTCGGATATTGGATTACACTCGATCACCGTTGCGGGGGCAGCACTGGAATATCAAGATCACCAGTTTCCCAATCCAATCACAGTGATTAGAATCTCAACATCAACAACTAGAACTTAAAGCAATAATTTTGTCAATTATTTTTATGGCTGGAGCCTCTTAACGGTCCAATTGTCTCCTGTTTCGATACCCTTACTGCTGATGGTAAGAGACCGTTTAAAATGGAGTCTGTCATGGAGCCGGTCTTTGCGGTTGAGCCAGAATTCAACCTCTTCAATCCACAGGCGGTAGCCGCCCCAGTACGGAGGTCTTGGTATTTTTTGCTCGTTCCGGGTGATGGATTCGTTGGTAAGGTTGAAGCGGTCAAGTATTTGCTGGAATTGTTCGTCGAGCGCTTGTCTGTTTTCTACAGGATTGCTCTGATCGCTCGCCCAGGCACCAACTTGGCTTCCAAGAGAGCGGGTAGCAAAATAGGCATCATTTTCCTCGTCTGGAGATTGCAAGATTTCACCTCTGATCCTGATCTGGTATCCCAGTTTGTCCCAATGGAACAAGGCGCTGGATTTCGGGTTTTCTTTAATTTCTATGCTTTTGACAGAGTTATAATTGGTGTAGAAAACGACGTAGCCTTTGTCAGCATTGATTTCTTTGCACAATACCATTCTTGCATTGGGCACACCTTCAGAATCGGCTGTGGCAATTGCCATAGTATCCGGATTGGGTTGCAGGTCTGATTCTATGGCTTCATTTAGCCATGACTGCAGTAATAAGAGTGGATTTTTTGTCATCGATCGGCTTAACATCTTGCACATTATCGGGGATTCAATTTGCTATAATCAGTTTTCTTTATGAATCATACCAGCCTCGATGGGCTAGCATAAAAAAATTCTTTATGATTACTGTGGATTTTTGATTAGGAGATAATTGAGGGTCAGAAAACGATGACGGATCTGAAAACACTCAGAGAGCAGCTCACCGAGGTAGATATGAAAATTATTGACCTGATCCATCAGCGGCAGTCCCTGTCCAAAAACATTGGGTCAATAAAAAGAAAAGCAGGCAAGCCAACCAGAGATTTTATGCGTGAAAAACAAGTTCTTGAATTGGCAACATCTCATGCAGAAAAGTTGAATATGGAACCTGATGTAATTGTTGACGTGATGCAATTACTGATCAAAAGTTCATTAAAAACACAGGAAAAGGCCAGGGTTCAGGCAGAAGGACAGGGCAGTGGCCGATCCGCATTGGTAATTGGCGGAGCAGGCAGAATGGGGAATTGGTTTGTGGAATTCATGAAATCTCAGGGTTTTGATGTTCATATAGCAGACCCAAATGCCAATGGTGAGACAGAGAATACCTTCAGTAGTTGGCAAGAGACGGATGATCGTTATGATGTAACGGTTGTGGCAGCACCGCTTAGGGAGTCTGCTTCGATATTAAGTCAGATGTTGGACAAAGCAAGAACTGGATTGATTTTTGATATCGGCTCCTTAAAAGCACCATTCAAAGAAACACTAAAACAAATGGCAGAAAAAGGAATGCAGGTTGCTTCTATTCACCCGATGTTTGGCCCCAATACAGATCTATTGACTGGTAAGCACATTATTTTCATGGAGGTTGGTTCGGATCAATCACTCGAAAAAGTGCAGAAACTTTTTGAATCAACAACAGCCCAACAAATCAAGATGTCCTTGGATAATCATGATTTCGCAATTTCCTATGTTCTGGGTTTATCCCATGCACTTAACATCGCCTTTGCAAAAGTATTATCTGCGAGTGGGGAAAGGAAAGACCTGCTTTCCAAGCTCTCCAGCACTACCTTTAAAGATCAGTTGGGAGTGGCTAAAAGAGTGACGGATGAGAACCCACATTTGTACTATGAAATACAATATTTAAATAAATTCAGCTTAAAAACTATTGCTGAACTTAATCAGGCAATCCAGGATATTTTTGACTATGTGGATACAGGCAATGAGGCAGATTTTGTTGCAATGATGGAGCAGGGTAAATCCTATTTTTCTGATGTATAAATTAACCAGCTTGAATTTTTTATTGCAAGAATCAACTGACCATTGAAATGGTTGATCTGATTGATAAAAATGGTTATAGAGCCAATGTAGGGATAGTTCTGATGAACCGGCAGAAAGAATTATTTTTTGCAAAAAGACGCTACCAATCCGGTTGGCAATTTCCACAAGGAGGCATCCACATTGGCGAAACACCTGAGAGTGCCATGTATAGAGAATTACTGGAAGAAACAGGCCTGACTAAAAATGACACTGAGCTCTTGTCTGAATCCAACAACTGGTATCAATATAAAATTCCAAAAAAACACTTACGAAAATTAAAGAAAGGGAAGCCTTTTGTTATTGGCCAGAGGCAGAAATGGTTTTTGCTCAAATTGACCGGTTCAGAAGAAGCAATAAGCTTGATTCATCCTTCAAAATTTAACCAAGAATTTGATAATTGGAAGTGGGTTGATCCAGCCTTACCGGCAAAACAGGTTATACAATTTAAACAGCATGTTTATGAGCAAGTTTTAAGTGAATTTCAAACTTTTTTTAACCCATGAATAGGGTATAATCTAGTCGATTTTTAAATTTAAGTAAAAACACAAATGGAACAAATGGAATCGAATAATAATCTAAATACTGAGGCGGTAATCTTTACTGATGCTGCAGCAATGAAAGTAGGCTCATTACTTACTGAAGAAGAAAATCCAGACTTGAATCTGCGGGTTTATGTAACTGGTGGCGGATGTGCTGGTTTTCAATACGGTTTCTCCTTTGATGAGAATAAAGATGAAGGTGATACAGAAGTTGTAAAAAGAGGTGTGCGACTTATCGTTGATCCCATGAGTATTCAATATTTAATGGGAGCTGAAATCGATTTTCAGGAAGACCTTCAGGGTGCTAGATTTGTGATCAAGAATCCCAACGCTACAACCACATGCAGTTGTGGTTCTTCTTTTTCATAATCAAAAGATTAATATTTTCTTATTAAGTAGTAAAGGGGGACTCGGTGGCGGCATCTCAGGCGCTCCACAGCACTAAGAATATTCGAAATATCGCTGTGGTTGGCCATGCAGGATCCGGAAAAACCACGCTGATTGAAGCCCTGCTAGAAAAATCAGGGGCTATTAAGTCAGCCGGTAGTGTCGACAAGGGCACCACAGTTTGTGATTACACGGACCAAGAGAAGCGCCTCCAACACTCTCTCGAAGCGAGCATGTGCCATCTTGAAATCGATGGTACTTTCATCAACCTGCTGGACACTCCTGGATATCCGGATTTCATGGGACGCGCCTTGAGTGTGCTGCCAGCGGTCGATACCGCGGCGATTGTCGTCAATGCTCAAACGGGTGTCGAACTTGTTACTCAACGCATGATGGACTTCAGTGCACAACGTAAACTCTGTCGGCTTATCATTATTAACAAAATCGATGCAGACAATGTAAACCTAGAAGGCATATTTAAGGAAATTCGAAAAACATTCGGCCGGCAATGCCTGCCACTGAATCTACCTGCACAACAGGGAAAAGCCATAGCAGATTGTTTCTTTGAACCCGCAGATGAGACGCCGGATTTCGCTTCTGTGGAAGCTGCCCACACTGAAATATTTGACCAAGTCGTGGAGCTCGATGACGAACTCATGGAAGCCTATCTGGAGCAGGGTGACGACATTTCTCTGGAACAACTGCATGATCCATTTGAGCGTGCGTTGCGAGCCGGTCATTTAATCCCTGTCTGCTTCGTCTCATCTGACACAGGCGCCGGTATTCAACAATTATTACGCATTTTATCCAAGCTCATGCCTAACCCGATGGAAGGAAATCCCCCGGAATTCTTTAATGACCAAGGGGAAGAAAAAATTGTCACAATAAGTGCGGGCGAGGTGGATAACCATTTTGTAGGCCATGTCTTTAAGGTCAACGTTGATCCTTATGTAGGCCGGCTTGCGACCTTTCGAGTCCATCAAGGTTCAGTCAAGAAGGGCGATCAGGTTTTTGTCGGTGATCAACGAAAAATGGTAAGACTTGCCCATTTGTATCAAGCCCAGGGTAAAAATCTTAAAGAAATTTCAACTGCAGTATCAGGGGATCTTTGCTCTGTCTCAAAAATAGAAGACCTTCGTTTCGATTCCGTTATTCATTCCAGTCACGATGAAGACGAACTGCACATGAAGTCTGTGCAAATGCCAGCGCCCATGTATAGTGTGGCTCTGGAACTGACTCAACGGGGCCAGGAAAAAAAGATGTCCGATGCGCTGCATAAGCTGACCACAGAGGATCCCAGCGTGAAGGTGGAATTCAATGCCCAGGCAAATGAGACCGTGCTCCGAGGGATGGGTGAGCTACATCTCCGGATGGTGCTTGAGCGCATGAAGGAAGAGTTCGGCATCAAGATATCCACCCACCCACCCAAAATAGCCTACTTGGAGACCGTAACCCGCGAAGCTGAGGGTCACCATCGACATAAAAAGCAGACGGGCGGCGCGGGACAGTTTGGAGAAGTATTCTTGAGAATCGAGCCATTACCACGGGGAAGTGGGTTTGAATTTTCCACCAAAGTTGTTGGTGGCAATATACCGAGGCAGTTCATACCTGCCGTGGAGAAGGGTGTCAAACAAGTCCTCGACGACGGTGCCATTGCTGGCTACCCGCTGCAGGACGTGAAGGTCATTGTGTACGATGGTAAATACCACCCGGTGGATTCCAAGGAAGTTGCATTCGTCGCCGCGGGCAAACGTGCCTTCGCTGACGCTATTTCCAAAGCGGAGCCCATTGTGCTGGAGCCGATCGCCAAAATAGAGGTCACCACTCCCAGTAGCTATGTGGGGGATATCACTGGCCACTTGTCTGGCGTTCGAGGTCGAATCGCTGGTAGTGTCGCAGTTGCAGGAAATCGGGTGAGAATATCAGCAGAAGTGCCACTAGCGGAGCTCGGAAACTACCAGACCACACTCAAATCACTCACAGCAGGTGAGGGCAGTTTCACCATGGAACTTGATCACTACGAAAGAACCCCGCCGGCGGTACAAAAAGATTTGGAGAAGGCGTTTCGACTTGCCGCTAAGAATTAAGAAAAATCTGACTCAATCGATAACGACTCCCACGGATGGCAATTCTGGATCAACCGCGGCGGCATCTTCACCGATGTGGTGGCGCACACAATAATGTTATTGAGGCGGCAAATAAATTGCCCCCAGCACAGATTTCTTTTTTGACCCAGTTGTTTTTGTCAGTTCTACCGACTTAGCTTGCATTCTTTGATGTGCAAGAAATGCGAAACCAGCTGCTTCCACCCATTCAGGAGCAATTCCCCAATCTGTTGTTGATTGAATGTGACGGCCACTCAATTTGTTCTTAATTAAGGCCATCAGTGATAGGTTTTTGATGCCTCCACCAGAGAAAGCAATGTCACTATCTTTTGGACATTTATTAATGGCATCAACAATCAATTCAGCAGTCAATAGAGTCAGAGTCGCTTGAATATCTTTAGCCAAAAGCCTCTGTCCAAATCGTTTTTTCGTAGACAGAATCCATTCCAGATTGAAATCATGAGATCCTGTGCTTTTGGGTGGTGTTTTTTTGAAAAATGGATCCGATTTAAAAATTTT
>JYMV01053789.1_pt1:0-32500 | contig 61010 bp, 62 predicted proteins | sample 338911 | NCBI WGS metagenome assembly JYMV01 (sample SAMN03354496, study PRJNA234377) | hydrothermal vent metagenome | biome: Deep sea; feature: Hydrothermal plumes at the Eastern Lau Spreading Center, Western Pacific Ocean; material: Seawater | place: Tonga | collected 2009 | depth 2000 m m | reverse complement strand
AAATTATCGGATGAGCTGTGGATAGGAGTGAAAGGCTAATCAAGCCTGGAGATAGCTGGTTCTCCCCGAAAACTATTTAGGTAGTGCCTCATGTATTACTCTCGGGGGTAGAGCACTGTTTCGGCTAGGGGGACATCCCGTCTTGCCAAACCGATGCAAACTCCGAATACCGAGAAGTACAATCATGGGAGTCACACAGCGGGTGCTAACGTCCGTTGTGGAAAGGGAAACAACCCAGATCGCCAACTAAGGTCCCAAAATTACAGCTAAGTGGGAAACGAAGTGAGAAGTCAAAGACAGCCAGGAGGTTGGCTTAGAAGCAGCCATCCTTTAAAGAAAGCGTAACAGCTCACTGGTCAAGTCGACTTGCGCGGAAGATTTAACGGGGCTTAAGCTGTATACCGAAGTTGCGAATGCTTATTTTATTATAAGCGTGGTAGGGGAGCGTTCTGTAAGTCACTGAAGGTGTATTGCGAGATATGCTGGAGATATCAGAAGTGAGAATGCTGACATGAGTAACGATAATGCGGGTGAAAAACCCGCACGCCGAAAACCCAAGGTTTCCTGCGCAACGCTAATCGGCGCAGGGTTAGTCGGTACCTAAGGCGAGACCGAAAGGTGTAGTCGATGGACAACAGGTTAATATTCCTGTACCGCGTATACTGCGATGGGGTGACGGAGAAGGCTAGGTTTACCGGGTGTTGGTTATCCCGGGGAAAGTATGTAGGTAGGAAGCTTTGGAAAATCCGGGCTTCTATTACTGAGGTACGAGACCATTGATTTTTTAATCAAGAAGTAACTGATGCCATGCTTCCAAGAAAAGCCTCTAAGCTTCAGGTATTACGCGACCGTACCCCAAACCGACACAGGTGGGTGGGATGAGAATTCTAAGGCGCTTGAGAAAACTCTGGTGAAGGAACTAGGCAAATTGGTACCGTAACTTCGGGAGAAGGTACGCCTATATCGGTGATGGAACTTGCTTCCTAAGCTGATGTAGGTCACAGAAACTAGGTGGCTGCGACTGTTTAATAAAAACACAGCACTCTGCTAACTCGCAAGAGGACGTATAGGGTGTGACGCCTGCCCGGTGCCGGAAGGTTAATTGATCGGGTTAGCCCTTTTAGGGCGAAGCTCGTGAGTAACTATAACGGTCCTAAGGTAGCGAAATTCCTTGTCGGGTAAGTTCCGACCTGCACGAATGGCGTAACGATGGCCACACTGTCTCCACCAGAGACTCAGTGAAATTGAAATAGCTGTGAAGATGCAGTTTAAACGCACCAAGACGGAAAGACCCCGTGCACCTTTACTACAGCTTTACATTGGACTTTGAGCCTGTTTGTGCAGGATAGGTGGGAGGCTATGAAGCATATGCGTTAGCATATGTGGAGCCAACCTTGAGATACCACCCTGGCATGATTAGAGTTCTAACCTAGGTCCGTTATCCGGATCAGGGACATTGTATGGTGGGTAGTTTGACTGGGGCGGTCTCCTCCTAAAGAGTAACGGAGGAGCACAAAGGTTCCCTCAGCGCGGTCGGTATCGCGCATTAAGAGTGCAAAGGCATAAGGGAGCTTGACTGCGAGACAGACATGTCGAGCAGGAGCGAAAGCTGGTCTTAGTGATCCGGTGGTTCTGTATGGAAGGGCCATCGCTCAACGAATAAAAGGTACGCCGGGGATAACAGGCTAATTCCCCCCAAGAGTTCACATCGACGGGGGAGTTTGGCACCTCGATGTCGGCTCATCACATCCTGGGGCTGTAGCAGGTCCCAAGGGTATGGCTGTTCGCCATTTAAAGTGGTACGCGAGCTGGGTTTAGAACGTCGTGAGACAGTTCGGTCCCTATCTGGTGCGTTCGTTGGAAACTTGAAGGGAGCTGCTCCTAGTACGAGAGGACCGGAGTGGACGTACCCCTGGTGTTCCGGTTGTCACGCCAGTGGCATTGCCGGGTAGCTATGTACGGAAGGGATAACCGCTGAAAGCATCTAAGCGGGAAGCCCACCCTAAGATAAGGTTTCCCTGGATCCTTGAGATCCCTGAAGGGCCATCGAAGACTACGATGTTGATAGGTCGGGTGTGGAAGCTCAGTAATGAGTGTAGCTAACCGATACTAATTACCCGTGAGGCTTGGTTGTATATTTTAAACTAAGTTCTTTTCCTGGTGACCATAGCGTGTAGGAACCACCCGATCCCTTGCCGAACTCGGAAGTGAAAATGCACAGCGCCGATGGTAGTATGGGGTTTCCCCATGTGAGAGTAGGACATTACCAGGATCGACTCTAATAACGAAGATGATTTTCTCGATTGTCTTCGTTATTGTTTTAGAATCATTAAAAAATACCTAGAAAAACATCGCTTAGCATATTATTGGCAGACAGACAGCTTTTGCAAGCACCCACTGTTGGTATAATATTATTTTCCTTACAAAAAAAGTTTTTTGATATGTTTGAACTCGCATTATCCATTCTTGTTAGTTACCTAATCGGCTCTCTCAATTCGAGTTTAATTCTCGGTAAAATTAATAATTACGATGTCAGAGAGCATGGTAGCGGTAATGCTGGAGCTACCAATACATATAGAATGCATGGGAGAATCCATGGCACCATAGTTTTTTGTTTTGATTGTTTTAAGGGATTCTTTGCAATCATATTAGCAGAGTCATTAATACTTTCGGGGTTACATAACCCGCTGTTTGATATAGAGATTTATTTATATTTCTCAGCACTTTCTGTTGTTATCGGCCATTGCTATCCTTTATGGTTTCAGTTTAAAGGAGGGAAGGGCGCAGCCACCGGTCTTGGCATTTTTCTATATTTTGAACCCTTTCTAGTAGTACCTTCTCTATTGGTCTGGATGCTGAGCTTAGTCGTCTTTCGTTTTGTAGGTTTGGCGACAATACTCGCGTTTGCATCTCTACCGGTATTTGTTTTCCTGTTTGAAAGACAAAGCTTTGTCAACTTGGTCTTCTTTTCTTTTATTTTAGGATTATTAATTTTATTTACACATCGTCAAAACATTAACTCAATGCTTAAAGGAACTGAACACAGAGTATCATTTTCACTGAAATCTGATGCAAATTGAATCTAGATTGATCAGAATCATTGCTGATGGCAATGTTTATGAAAAGAAAGATCTTTTGCAATATTTCACCTCAGAAAAAGAACTTAATAAAACCATCAATAACATCAAATCTTATGGGCTAAATTTGATTGAAGAGGGCAATCGTTATCAGTTAGAGGATTCCATAGAATTCCTAAGAAAATCAAAAATTTATGATCATTTGAGTGTATTAGGTTGTGCCCAAAATATTTTCATTTCAGTCAAAAATATAGTGGAATCAACCAGCAGAGAATTTGACACTAGTGACATTAGTACTAAAGAAATAAAAGTAAGCTTAGCAGAATACCAAACCTCTGGTCGGGGAAGACAGCACCGAACATGGATCTCCCCTTTTGCTTCGGGAGTATGTCTTTCTGTGTACCAAGAAGTCGCCTATGCTAATTTTCCAGTTGGATTAAGTGTTTTTATTGGGATTGAGTTGATAAAGTGCCTTAAAAAACTGGGTTTAAGACGGTTGAGAATAAAGTGGCCTAATGATCTTTATTGTAATGAAAGGAAATTGGGCGGGCTGCTTGTTGAATTGCATCAGAGTAGCTCTTATAAATTGGTTGCAAATGTTGGATTGGGTATAAACTACAAATTGCCAGCAATACGGAGCTGGGAGAAAAATCTAGACCATAAACCAATTGGTCTTTCTGAGATTAAAGGAAGCACTTATCTAAACCGTAATCTTTTGACCGCCCATTTTATACACTCAATCACCAACAGTTTATTAAACTTTAATGGGGATTCTTTGAGAATAACTCAATCTGATTGGGGTGATCTCGATATGCTTTTTGGCAAAGAATTAAAAATTCAAGTAGGCAGCCAAATCATCAGGGGTATCAATAAGGGCATTGACCGTGAAGGGAGGCTGGTGTTAGAGACGAATGGGGTGGCAAAAACTATCGTTTCAGGCCATATAATTGACTCGAGCATTTAATTCTCATCCTATCTGTTAATATCGAGCAAAATGTTTATAATTCACCCACAAAATAAGACTCAAATGTTTTCATTTGTTGGTAAAACGCCGGAATAGCTCAATTTGGTAGAGCAACCGCCTTGTAAGCGGTAGGTTGGGGGTTCAATTCCCTCTTCCGGCACCACGTTGTGCATCAAAAATTATTTATTTTTGTTGACACCTAAAGTAGTTAATCAGAAAATAGTGGGTTATGTCCGCGGAGGGGTACCCAAGCGGTCAACGGGGGCAGACTGTAAATCTGCTGGCTTAGCCTTCGTAGGTTCGAATCCTACCCCCTCCACCAATAGTAATAGTAATTACAAGGTGGAAAAAGGCTAACAGAAAACATTGACGATGAGAAAATATGTTGTATATTGCGAATAAAAATAACGAGTTGGGGCACACATCGTTCTTGTGCGGGCGTAGTTCAATGGTAGAACCTCAGCCTTCCAAGCTGATGATGTGGGTTCGATCCCCATCGCCCGCTCCATTCTATCAAGGAAGTGCACCTGCCCACATAGCTCAGGAGGTAGAGCACTTCCTTGGTAAGGAAGAGGTCACCGGTTCAACTCCGGTTGTGGGCTGAGATTATAGATAACATAAGGATCAATATAATTTAATTTAATAGGGAGTTTAAAAGTTATGGCTAAAGAGAAGTTTGAACGAAATAAAATGCACATCAATGTTGGAACCATCGGTCACGTAGATCATGGTAAAACCACGTTGACAGCTGCTTTGACTAAAGTAAGTGCTGCCAAGTATGGTGGTGATGTTTCTTCATTTGACGATATAGATAATGCTCCTGAAGAAAAGGAAAGAGGCATAACTATCGCAACAGCTCATGTTGAGTATGAAAGTGATACTAGACACTACGCGCACGTTGATTGTCCGGGACATGCCGATTATGTTAAAAATATGATAACCGGTGCTGCTCAAATGGACGGAGCGATTTTGGTTGTATCCGCTGCTGATGGCCCGATGCCTCAAACTAGAGAGCATATTCTCCTAGCTAGAAATGTCGGTGTTCCCAATATTGTTGTTTACCTTAATAAAGCAGACCAAGTAGACGATGAAGAGCTTGTTGAGCTTGTTGAGATGGAATTGAGAGAATTGCTATCAGAGTACAATTTTCCCGGGGATGATATCCCTATCATAACGGGAAGCGCCCTTAAGGCTTTGGAAGGAGATACCGGCGACTTAGGCAGCGTAAGTATTGAGAAACTTGTCGCAACAATGGATGAATATTTTCCAGAACCTGAAAGAGCAATTGATGGTGATTATTTAATGCCCATTGAAGATGTATTTTCCATTTCAGGAAGAGGTACGGTGGTTACTGGTCGGATAGAAAGGGGAATCGTCAAAGTTAATGATAAGGTTGCAATTATTGGCATCAAAGACACTCAGGAATCGGTATGTACTGGCGTTGAAATGTTCCGAAAATTACTTGACCAAGGTCAAGCTGGCGATAATGTTGGGGTATTGCTTCGGGGCACCAAACGAGAAGAAGTTGAGCGAGGACAAGTGCTCGCAAAACCCGGTAGCATAACACCCCACACAAAGTTTGAAGCTGATGTTTATGCACTATCCAAAGAAGAAGGTGGCAGACACAAGCCTTTCTTTAATGGCTACCGCCCACAATTCTATTTTCGCACAACAGACGTAACCGGAGCCGTTACTCTCTCAGAGGGTTCGGAGATGGTGATGCCTGGTGATGATACAAGCCTCACAGTTGAGTTAATTGCACCCATAGCAATGGAAGAACAAGTTCGTTTTTCCATTCGTGAGGGTGGTAGAACTGTTGGGTCTGGAGTGGTAACAAAAATTATCGAGTAAAGCTACAAAAGGCCAGTAGCTCAACTGGTAGAGCGGCGGTCTCCAAAACCGCAGGTTGGGGGTTCGAGTCCCTCCTGGCCTGCCAGAGTAAGGAACCATTGGGGTTAATATTATGAATGACAATACAGGACAACAACAATCAAGTTTGCTTGATACAGTTAAACTTTTAGGATCGGTTCTGGTCCTTTTAGCGGGTATTGTGTCCTATTACTATTTAATTCAGATATCAATACTCTTTAGGGTTTTGATAATTTTAGCTTCGGTTGTTGTAGCTCTTGTAATTTTTTTCCAGACCCTTAGAGGTAAAACATTGTGGGAATTCTTCCAAGGATCAAGGGTTGAAATTAAAAAAGTTATTTGGCCAACGAGACAGGAAACATTGCAGACTACCCTAACGGTCTTTGTCTTTGTTTTGATAATGGGCATATTTTTTTGGGTGCTTGACTTTCTGTTACTTTTTCTTACAAATTCAATTACTTCTTAGAAGCTAGAAGGAAATACTTATGGAATATCAGTGGTACGTTTTGCAGGTCTTTTCAAATTATGAAAAAAAAGTTCTAACAATGCTGGAAGACAGAAGTAAAGTACTGGGTCTGGAAGAACAATTTGCTGATATTGTTGTCCCAACTGAAGAGATCGTTGAAATGAAAGGAGGCCAGAAGAAAACAACCGAAAGAAAATTTTTTCCTGGGTATGTTTTGGTCAATATGAATTTAAATGATGAAACATGGCACTTTGTAAACTCTATACCGAATGTCATGGGGTTTGTAGGAGGTAGCAGTGAAAAGCCAGCTCCTATTTCTGATAGGGAAGTAATGATTATATTAAATAAAGCTGAGGATGCTGCTAATGCCCCCAGACCAAAAATAACCTATCAACCTGGAGAAGTTGTGCGGGTCATTGAGGGCCCTTTCAATGATTTCAATGGTGTTGTTGAGAAGGTGAATTATGAGAAAAATAAGCTTTTTGTGGCAGTACAGATTTTGGGAAGAGCAACACCAGTTGAACTGAATTTTAACCAGGTTGAGAAATCCTAATCAATAAATAAAATAATTACTCTTTTTAAGAGGAAGATTGCATGGCGAAGAGAAAGAATAAAAAATTAGAATGTGTTGTCAGGTTGCAAATCCCAGCAGGCCAGGCAAACCCAAGCCCACCTGTTGGCCCTGCTCTTGGTCAAGTTGGCTTAAACATCATGGAGTTTTGCAATGCCTTCAATGCGAAAACAGCTGATGCAGAGCCAGGTATCTTAATTCCTGTGGTTATTGACGTCTATAAAAATAAAACCTTTACATTCATCACAAAAACGCCACCAGCATCAACTTTACTGAAAAAAGCTGCCGGTATCGCCAAGGGTAGTGGTGAACCAAACACAGAAAAAGTTGGAAAGATTAATCAAAAACAATTGGAGGAAATTGCACAAATAAAAGCACCTGACCTGAATGCTATTGAGATAGAAGCAGCTATGAAGATCATAGCTGGCACAGCAAGAAGTATGGGATTGGAAGTAGAGGGTCAAAGCGATGAGTAAGTCATCTAAAAGAATGGCAGTTAATCGGGAGTCTATAGATTCCAATCAACACTACAGTCTTGATGAAGCAATTTCTCTTTTGAAGAAAACTAGCAATGCAAAATTCAATGAAACCATTGATATTGCAATTAACTTAGGAATTGATGCTAAAAAATCGGACCAAAATGTAAGAGGGTCGATGGTGTTGCCGAATGGCACTGGAAAAACATTGAGAGTTATTGTTTTTGCACAGAGTGAACAAGTAGACGCCGCAAAAAATGCTGGTGCTGACAAAGTTGGTTTTGAAGATTTAGCTGAGGAAATCAAATCAGGTTTTAGCGAATTTGATGTGGTAATAGCAACGCCAGACACTATGAGAATCGTAGGACAGTTAGGCAAGATACTTGGCCCCAAAGGCATGATGCCTAATCCGAAGGATGGAACAGTTACAAAGAATGTTGAAGATGCAGTGATTAAAGCCAAAACAGGCCAGATAAGATTTAGAAATGACAAAGGTGGAGTTGTGCACTGTCCTATAGGAAAAATAGATTTTTCAGAGGAATCGATAAAAGAAAACCTAGAGTCTTTGTTGGGTGCAATTATGAAAAGTAAGCCATCTTCTGCAAAAGGTGTGTTTATCAAAAAAGTGACCGTTTCATCTACCATGGGTCCAGGCATAACAATTGATCACAGCACAATCTAAAATTTATGAGTACTGATTATGCCCCTAACAATTGAAGATAAACAACGTGTAGTCCGGGAGCTGAATGCAACAGCAAGCTCATCTATTGCCGGTGCAATAGCTGATTATAGTGGACTTAATGTTACTGAGATTACCCAACTACGCACTAAAGCTAGGGAATCAGGCGTCTATCTTAAAGTGGTGAAAAATACTTTGAGCAAAAGAGCATTTTCAGATACAAGTTTTGAGTGTCTTACAGAGAATTTGAAAGGACCTATCATAATTGCGCTCTCAAAAGATGATCTAGCTTCACCAGCAAGATTATTTAAAAACTTTAGTAAAGACTATGAGCAACTGAAAACCATCAGTTTGGTTATAGATGGTAATACTTTTCCTGCCTCTGACTTGGATAGAATTGCAAAACTACCAACCCAGCAAGAAGCGTATTCAATTATTGCTTGTCTTTTGCAAGCACCTATAGAAAAAGCAGTTAGAACGTTAAAAGAAATACCAACTAAATTCACAAGAATGACAGTTGCTGTCAAAGATAATAAAGAAAAGGTTTCCTAAGGGAATTTTTTTATATAAAATGTCCATCCTTTTGGGCTCATTGAGGAGAATGTAATGGCTAAAAGTAACATAGCATCAAGAGAGGAACTTTTGGAAGCTATTTCAAAAATGTCGGTTATGGATCTGGTGGAATTGATTTCCGAAATGGAAGAGAAATTTGGTGTTAGTGCATCAGCACCTGCTCCAGTTGCAGCTGCCGCAACAGCTGGTGAAGAACCATCAGACAAGGAAGATGAACAAACTGAATTTGACCTTATATTAAAAAGTTTTGGTGATAATAAGATTGCTGTTATCAAAGCTGTTCGGGCCATTACTAGCTTAGGACTCAAGGATGCTAAGGACATGGTGGAAGGGGCACCGATAACAATACAAGAAGCGGTCTCAAAAAAGGAAGCGGAAGAAATGACAAAACAGCTAGAAGACTCTGGCGCTGTTGTAGAGCTGAAGTAACTTTAACTGATAGCTCATAGTTTACTCTGCATGTATTTTAGATAACACATAAACACACTCAGTAGATGGGTAGGTCTGCTGCTGTGTGATTATTATTTAAGCCATCAAACAATATGACATATTCATTTACTGAAAAAAAACGAATTCGTAAAGATTTTGGAAAGCAAAAATCAGCGCTTGATGTTCCAAATTTACTTTTAATACAGCTCGACTCTTACAATGTTTTTTTGCAAAAAGATATTAACCCAGAAAAAAGAGAAAATACCGGCCTGGAAGCAGCTTTTAATACACTGTTTCCCATTGAAAGTTTTTCCAAGAATGCGAAGTTGGAATTTCTCAGTTATAGATTAGAAGAACCAATGTTTAGCGTTAGAGAATGCCAGCTCAGAGGATTATCCTACTCAGCTCCTCTAAGAGTTAAAACTAAATTAACAACTTATAACAAGGAGACCGGGAAACACACAGTTAAGGAAGTTAAAAATATAAAAGTATCTGGAGACACTACGGACGTTTATTTCGGTGAAATTCCATTAATGACCGAACATGGAACTTTTGTTATCAATGGAACAGACAGGGTTATTGTATCTCAGTTGCACAGATCCCCAGGTGTATTCTTTGATCATGACAAAGGAGCACACAGTTCTGGAAAACTGCTTTTTTCAGCTCGGGTTATTCCCTATAGAGGTTCATGGTTAGATTTTGAATTCGATGCCAAGGATGCAATTTTTGCAAGAATTGATCGCCGCAGAAAGATACCTGTGACTGTCATACTCCATGCATTGGATTTATCAGATGAGGAAATACTAGATACCTTCTTTGAAAAAGACAAATATAGCATCTCAAAAAAAGACATTAAACTGAAAATAAATCCAGATCACCTGAAAGGAACAGTTTCGGATTTTGATATTAAAGTTGGACGGAAACTGATCGTTGGTAAAGGAAATATGGTTAATGTTGGCCACTTAAAACAACTTAAAAATTCTGGGATGAAGGGTGCTTACTTAACTGTCCCAGCAGAACACCTAGAAGATAAGATCATGTCCCGAGATGTAATTGATCAAGAAACAGGAGAGCTTTTAGTATCTGCAAATGAAATACTCACAGCTGATAAAATAGAACTTCTGATTGCGAATGGCATTAAAGAAATAGAAACGATCTATATCAATGATCTAGACCATGGTTCCTACATCTCAAACGCTCTCAGAATTGACCCATCATCCTCAAAGCTAGAGGCACTGGTAGAAATATATAGGATGATGCGACCTGGAGAGCCGCCAACCAAAGACTCATCAGAAAACCTCTTCCAGAATCTTTTTTTTAATCCAGAAAGATATGATTTGTCTGACGTTGGTAGGATGAAATTCAACAGAAGAATTGGTAAAAAGTCAGATTCTGGTTCATCCATTCTCAGCAAAGAAGACATTATTGATGTACTTAAAACTTTGATCAATATAAGGAATAGTAAAGACACTGTTGACGATATTGATCACTTAGGAAATAGAAGGATTAGGACAGTTGGGGAAATGACTGAAAATGCATTCCGAGTAGGACTGGTTAGAGTAGAGAGAGCGGTAAAAGATAGACTCTCCCTGGTTGAAACTGAAGAACTTATGCCCAGAGACCTAATTAATTCAAAGCCAGTTTCTGCAGCTATCAAGGAGTTCTTTGGGTCAAGTCAATTATCTCAATTCATGGATCAAAATAATCCACTTTCTGAAATTGCTCATAAGAGAAGAATCTCCGCTTTAGGTCCAGGAGGTTTGACCAGAGAAAGAGCAGGATTTGAAGTCAGAGATGTTCACCCCACACATTATGGTAGGGTTTGTCCGATAGAAACACCTGAGGGACCCAATATTGGTTTAATTAATTCCTTGGCGCTGTATGCAAAAGTCAACAAGTTTGGATTCTTAGAAACTCCTTACCAAAAAGTTGTTAAGGGTAAGGTAACCAAAAAAATTGAATACTTATCCGCCATTGATGAGAGTCAATACGTCATCGCTCAGGCGAATACTCCAATTGATGCACAAAATCGTTTACAAGGAGAGCTCATTTCTTCCCGATACAACAATGAATTTAGTTTGATGCCAGTAGATAAGATTGACTATATGGATGTGTCACCAAAACAGATTGTTTCAATTGCAGCTTCCCTTATACCATTTTTGGAGCATGATGATGCAAACCGTGCCTTAATGGGCTCCAATATGCAGCGGCAAGCTGTGCCTACCCTTTTAGCAGAAACCCCTCTTGTTGGAACGGGCATGGAAAGAATCGTTGCAACTGATTCTGGTGTAACAATAATTGCAAAGCGGAGTGGTGTTGTGGATTCTGTTGATGCGTCAAGAATTGTGATTGCTGTAGATGATGAAGAGACTCAATCTGGTGAATCCGGTGTGGATATTTATAGCCTGACTAAATATACAAGATCCAATCAAAATACGTGCATTAACCAAAGACCCCTGGTCAAAGTCAGGGATAAAATCAGTATTGGAGATGTTATAGCTGATGGAGCTTCAACAAGCTTAGGAGAGCTGGCTATTGGTCAAAATTTATTGGTAGCCTTCATGCCTTGGAATGGGTTCAATTTTGAAGATTCTATTCTGATTTCTGAAAAAGTAGTAAAAGAGGAAAGATTTACTACGATTCATATTGAGGAATTGCAGTGTATTGCAAGGGATACAAAGTTAGGATCAGAAGAAATTACAGCAGATATTCCAAATGTTGGAGATGCTGCGCTGAGAAAACTGGATGAGTCGGGAATAGCTTACATCGGTGCGGAAGTAGTAGCTGGAGATATTTTAGTTGGCAAAATTACTCCTAAGGGGGAAACACAGCTTTCTCCAGAAGAAAAATTACTGAGAGCTATTTTTGGAGAAAAAGCGAGTGATGTTAAAGATACATCATTGAGAGTCCCCTCTGGCATGGATGGTGCCGTTATTGATGTGAGGGTTTTCTCTAGAGAAGGAGTGGAAAAAGATGACCGAGCCAATACGATTGAAGCTTCTGATGTAGATGCTGTTAAGAAAGACTTAAACGATCAACAGCGAATTGTGGAAGACGACATTTATAACAGAATAGAAAAGCTGCTCCTAAATAAAATGGCAAAAGTTGGGAGAAAGACAAAAAAGATAAGCAAAGATGATCTTGAAAAATTAAACCGCGACAAATGGTTTGGCATCAAGCTAAAGGATAAAAAGAAAAATTCAGAATTAGAAAGCTATTACCAACGCTTGCAACTTCTTGAGGAAGAATTTCAAGGCAAGTTGCAAGCGGCAAAAAATAAAATAGAAGCTGCTGATGAGCTTGCCCCGGGTGTATTAAAGATGGTCAAGGTTTTTTTAGCTGTCAAGAGAAGAATTCAGCCAGGCGATAAAATAGCAGGTAGGCATGGTAATAAAGGAGTTATATCTAGAATAGTGCCAGTAGAAGATATGCCCTATATGGAAGATGGGACAACAGTTGATATTGTTTTAAATCCACTGGGTGTGCCTTCAAGAATGAATGTCGGACAAGTTTTAGAAACACACCTTGGTTGGGCCGCTAAAGAATTGGGAGTAAAGATACAAAGCCTTTTAAAAGATAACACTGGCAAGCAAGTTAAGAAGATTAAAGATTTTCTCAGCAAGATATACAATTCTGGTGCCCAAGGTTCAAAGATTAATTTATCTAAATTTTCGGATGATGAAATAATAGAATTAGCACATAACTTGAAGGACGGTGTGCCTATGGCGACGCCTGTTTTTGATGGTGCTCATGAGTCTGAAATTAAGGATTTATTAGAATTAGCAGGACTTCCCACAACTGGGCAAACTGAATTAATTGATGGCAGAACAGGAACACTGTTCGCTAGACCAGTGACTATAGGCTATATGTACATGTTGAAACTGAATCATTTAGTCGATGATAAAATGCATGCAAGATCAACGGGTCCTTATAGCCTTGTAACTCAGCAACCTCTCGGTGGCAAAGCCCAATTTGGAGGTCAGCGATTCGGTGAGATGGAAGTTTGGGCACTTGAAGCCTATGGTGCCGCGCACACTCTAAGAGAGCTGCTTACTTACAAGTCAGATGATGTACAAGGCAGAACAAGAATGTACAAGCAGATTGTAGATGGTACCAACGAAGTTGAAACCGGTATGCCTGAGTCATTTAATGTTTTAATGAAAGAAATTCGATCGTTGGGCCTAAATATAGATTTGATTGAAACTTCGGCTGCTGCCAAACGCAAATAAGGAACACCCTTTATGAGAAATCTACTAAATATTTTCAAACCAAAAGACCAAACCCAAACTTTTGACGCTATAAAAATCGGCCTAGCTTCTCCAGAAATGATCAGATCTTGGTCATATGGGGAAGTAAAAAAGCCCGAGACGATTAATTACAGAACTTTTAGACCAGAAAGAGACGGTTTATTTTGTGCAAAAATTTTTGGACCCGTTAAAGATTATGAATGTTTATGTGGTAAATACAAGAGACTCAAACATAGAGGAGTTGTCTGTGAGAAATGCGGTGTAGAAGTTACTCAGAGCAAAGTGAGAAGGGAGCGAATGGGCCATCTGGAATTGGCTAGTCCAGTTGCGCATATCTGGTTTTTAAAATCTTTACCGTCGAGAATTGGTTTGTTGCTGGATATGACATTACGTGAACTTGAACGGGTTTTATACTTTGAAGCATATCTGGTAGTTGATCCGGGAATGACCACCCTCAAGAAGGGTCAGTTGCTTTCGGAAGAAGAGTATATTGAAGCTTTGGAAGAGTTTGGAAATGATTTTGATGCTCTCATGGGAGCAGAGGCAATCCACAGTGTTCTCAAAGATGTAAAACTTGATGATCTTTTAGATAGTATTCACCAGGATATGGGTGCTACCGCATCTCAAATTAAACTTAAACGTCTTACCAAGAGATTAAAATTGGCTGAATCATTATTAAAATCAGGAAACAGACCAGAATGGATGATTTTGAAAGTCTTGCCGGTTCTACCTCCAGATCTTAGACCACTTGTACCTCTAGATGGAGGCAGATTTGCAACATCGGATCTTAATGATCTTTATAGGCGCGTTATAAATAGAAACAACAGACTGCAAAGATTGTTGGAATTAAATGCCCCAGAAATTATCGTTCGTAATGAAAAAAGGATGCTGCAAAAATCAGTAGATGCATTGCTTGATAATGGGAGAATGGGTAGAGCAATAACTGGATCTAATAGACGCCCGCTCAAATCGCTAGCTGATATGATTAAAGGCAAACAAGGTCGATTCAGGCAAAACTTGTTAGGTAAGCGTGTTGACTATTCTGGACGTTCCGTAATAGTTGTTGGACCCACCTTAAAACTACACCAATGTGGCATTCCAAAGAAAATGGCACTTGAACTTTTTAAACCATTTGTTTTTAGTAAATTAATTTATCAAGGAGAAGCAGGAACAATAAAAGCGGCAAAGCGACTTGCTGAGGCTGAAGGTCCAGAAATCTGGGATATTCTAGAAGATGTAATACGTGAACATCCTGTTTTACTAAATCGTGCACCCACTCTGCATAGACTTGGCATCCAGGCTTTTGAACCGGTGTTGATTGAAGGCAAAGCAATTCAGTTACATCCCTTAGTTTGTAAAGCCTTTAATGCAGATTTTGATGGCGACCAAATGGCGGTCCACGTCCCGTTATCAATTGAAGCTCAACTTGAGTCTCGCGCTTTAATGATGTCTTCCAACAATATTTTATCACCTGCTAATGGTGAACCAATTATCGTCCCATCCCAAGATGTTGTTCTTGGTTTGTATTATATGACTCGAGAGAGGATTAATGATCTAGGCGAAGGGCATATTTTCACAGATGTCACAGAACTTCAAAGAGCTTATGATGGTGGATATGTAGGCTTGCAAGCAAAAGTAAAACTCAGAATTCTAAGAAATAGAGAACCTGAAGATGAATCTAATGTAACTCACGAGTTGGTAGAAACAACCGTTGGTAGAGGTTTACTTTCAACAATCATGCCATCAGAACTCCCGTACTCAGCGATTAATCAAACTATGGATAGTAAACATATAACTCAACTGATTAATAAATGTTATAGAGATGTTGGCTTAAAAGCAGCAGTAATTTTTGCTGATAAACTTATGTATATGGGCTTTGAGCATGCAACAAAGGCGGCGGTTTCAATATCTATTGACGATATGGAAGTGCCAGAAAAGAAGGAGGAAATACTTGCAACAGCTGAGCGACAGGTGAAAAATATTCAGAATCAATTCTCTTCGGGACTACTTACCCAAGGGGAAAGATACAATAAAGTTGTCGATATTTGGTCTAGAACAAATGATCTAATTGCTAATGCAATGATGGAGAAACTAGGTCAGGAAGAAGTTGAAGACCAAGCTGGAAATAAAAAAATCCAACCTTCTTTTAATTCCATTTTTATGATGGCAGATTCTGGAGCAAGAGGTTCGCCCGCTCAGATCAGGCAGCTCGCAGGCATGAGAGGGTTGATGGCTAAACCAGATGGTTCAATCATTGAAACGCCAATAACCGCAAATTTCAGAGAGGGATTAAATGTTCTCCAGTACTTTATTTCAACTCATGGTGCTAGGAAAGGTCTAGCAGATACGGCATTAAAGACAGCTAATTCTGGTTATTTGACGAGAAGACTAGTTGATGTTTCACAAGATTTAGTTGTTACTGAGGATGATTGCGGGACAACTAAAGGGCTAACAGTTTCAACCATTGTTGAGGGCGGTTCAATTGTTCAGGGACTTGGTGATCGCATACTTGGTCGGTTTATTGCTGAACCTTTAATAGATCGTGAAAAAAATGAAATTCTTCTCGAGTCAGGAACGCTAATTGATGAAAAAAATGTCCATTTGTTAGAACTTCATGGAATAGAAACGATAATAGTCAAGTCTCCAGTAACATGCGAAACAAAATATGGAATTTGTATTTCATGTTATGGAAGGGATCTAGGACGTGGCAATATTGTTAACAAAGGAGAGGCAGTTGGCATTATTGCAGCTCAATCTATTGGAGAACCAGGAACCCAGCTGACTATGAGAACTTTCCACATTGGAGGAGCAGCTTCAAGTTCTGCAGCTGTTAACAGTATCGAAGTAAAAAACGATGGAAAAATCCATCTCTATAATATCAAAACCATTAAAAGCAAAGATAAAAATTTGGTTGCTGTTAGTAGATCAGGAGAAATTTCAGTAACTGACAAATATGGTAAAGAAAAAGAACGGTACAAGGTCCCCTATGGGGCAAGAATCACCACTAAGGATGGCCAAAAAGTAAAAAGGGGTCAAATTATTTCCACTTGGGATCCTCACACTCATCCAATTGTTGCAGAAGCAGCTGGAATTATTGGATTTGAAGATTTTATTGATGGTGTCACTGTTACAGAACAAGTAGATGACCTCACTGGAATAAACAATACTTTAATTATGGATTCACAGAAACAATCTGCTAAAAGTAAAGAATTAAGACCGAGAGCAAGATTGCATAATGCGAAGGGGAAACCAATATTTTTTAGTGGTACTGAGACGCCCATAATTTATGCGTTTCCATCTGGAGCAATTATTAGGGCAACTGACGGTGCAAAAATAAATGCAGGCGATGTGATTGCAAGAATACCATTGGAATCTTCCAAAACAATCGATATAACAGGAGGTTTGCCTAGAGTGGCAGATTTATTTGAAGCAAGAAAACCAAAAGACGCTGCAATCCTGGCGAAATACAGTGGTATAACAAGTTTTGGCAGAGAAACAAAAGGAAAAGTTAGACTCGTAATAACCACTGAAGATGGCGATGTCCATGAAGAGCTTATTCTTAAAACTCGGAGATTAAATATTTATGAGGGTGAAAGCATAGCAAAAGGGGAAATCATAGCCGATGGTGAATTAAGCTTGCACGACATACTTGAAATACAAGGTGTACAAGCACTTTCAGAGTATTTAGTTAAGGAAGTTCAAGATGTTTATAGATTACAAGGGGTACCAATTAACGACAAACATATTGAAGTTATTATCAGACAAATGATGAGAGTAGTGGAAGTTGAAAATCCAGGCGATACTGCATTTCTAAATAAAGAGCAAATTAACAAATCTGATCTGTTGGTAGTTAATGAAACAATGCAAGCAGAAGATCTGGAACCTGCTACTTACAGACCTATTCTCATGGGGATTACCAAAGCTTCTTTGGCAACTACATCTTTTATATCAGCTGCATCGTTCCAGGAAACGACCAGAGTATTAACTGAAGCTGCAGTAAGAGGCAGCGTGGATAAATTAAGAGGGTTAAAAGAGAATGTTGTTGTTGGCAGGTTGGTTCCAGCCGGAACAGGATTTGAGCAAGAAATTGATGAAACAGCGATCGCTGAAGAAGAGTTCTCTAAAGGCTTAAGAGATTTGGAAGAGTCTTCAGATCAAGATCTAAATCAAATGGGAGCCCAATAAGCTGATGAAATAACTTGACAGCTTTTTGTAGACAGGAATAGAATCCAGAACAATTTATTTAAGATATAAGCAATTATGACAACGATTAATCAACTTGTAAGAAAACCTAGGAAGAGGAAAGTGGATAAAAACACTGTGCCTGCCCTAGAAGGGAAGCCTCAAAAACGGGGAGTGTGCACTCGTGTCTACACGACCACACCAAAAAAACCAAATTCTGCCTTACGAAAAGTTGCAAGAGTCAGGTTAACCAATGGTTATGAGGTTACCAGCTACATAGGTGGTGAGGGTCATAATCTTCAGGAGCATTCGGTGGTTTTAATAAGAGGTGGCAGAGTCAAAGATTTACCAGGTGTTCGATATCATGTAATTAGAGGCACTCTGGATTGTTCTGGAGTTAATGACAGAAAACACTCCAGATCAAAATATGGGGCTAAGAAGCCCAGGAACTAATTATGTCAAGAAGAAAAAGAGCTGATAAAAGAGAAATATTGCCTGAGCCGAAGTATTCAAGTCGGTTGTTGGCAAAATTTATAAATGTGGTCATGAGAGATGGCAAGAAATCTATTGCAGAAACCATTGTCTATGATGCATTGGAAACATTTGTTCAAAAACTTGGGGAACCACTTGAAAAGGCACCAGAATTATTTGAAGAAGTCCTAGAGAAACTTAAACCGGTTGTTGAAGTTAGATCGAGGAGAGTTGGAGGTGCCACATACCAAATTCCAGTCGAAGTTAGGCATGAGAGAAGAGAAGCCTTGGCCATGAGATGGCTTATAGAAGCAGCTCGTTCCAGAAGTGAAAAAAACATGAAAACCAAACTTGCCAATGAACTCTTGGATGCCTCTAATAATCGTGGAATTACGATCAAAAAGAAAGAAGAGACTCACAGAATGGCAGAAGCAAACAAGGCGTTTTCCCATTACCGTTGGTAAGTGCTGAATAATCAAGAACTCAGGAAGCAAATTGTGGCAAGAAAGACACCAATAGAGAGATACAGAAATATCGGTATTATGGCTCACATAGATGCCGGAAAAACTACAACTACCGAAAGAGTTCTGTTCTATACCGGTATTTCTCACAAGATAGGTGAAGTACATCACGGTAATGCCGTCATGGACTGGATGGAGCAAGAACAGGAAAGAGGTATTACAATTACTTCAGCTGCAACCACATGTTTTTGGCAAGGAATGGATCAACAATATGATCAGCACCGAATCAATATAATCGACACGCCTGGGCATGTTGATTTTACTATTGAAGTTGAGAGATCTCTTCGAGTCTTAGATAGTGCAATTGCGGTTTTTTGCGCAGTCGGAGGAGTTGAGCCTCAATCTGAAACAGTCTGGAGACAAGCTAACAAATACTCAGTCCCAAGGTTAGCTTTTGTTAATAAAATGGATAGAGCTGGTGCTGATTTTTTAAGAGTAGTTGAGCAAATTAAGCAACGTTTGGGATCCAACCCAGTTCCAGTCCAGCTTCCTCTTGGCTCAGAAGATAATTTCTCTGGAGTAGTAGATCTAATTAGAATGAAGGCCATAAAATGGAATGATGAAGACCTTGGGGTAACTTATGTTGAAGAAGATGTACCAGAAAATATGACTGCTATTTGCAAAGTCTGGCGTGACAAGATGATCGAGTCAGCTGCAGAAGCATCAGAGGAAATTCTTGATCATTATTTAGAAAACGGGGATTTAGACCTAAATCAAATCATAACTGGTCTTAGGACTCGAACATTAAGTGGTGAAATAGTTCCAGTAATTTGTGGATCTGCTTTTAAAAACAAGGGTATCCAAGCACTGTTGGATGCCGTAATTGATTATTTGCCTTCACCCGTAGATAAACCAGCCATCACTGGTATTCTTGAAGATGGATCTAAAAGCACTAGAAGAGCAGATGATAGTGAAAACTTTTCAGCATTGGCGTTTAAAATAGCCAATGATCCATATGTCGGTAATCTCACATTTTTTAGAGTTTATTCTGGGGTCTTGAATTCAGGGGACACAATATACAATCCTTTGAAATTTCAAAAAGAAAGAATCGGAAGAATCCTTCAAATGCACGCAAATTCAAGAGAAGAAATTAAGGAGGTCAGGGCAGGTGATATTGCTGCTGCTGTTGGGTTGAAAAATGTTACCACGGGCGACACTTTGTCAGATCAAAAGAATATAATTACTTTGGAAAAAATAGAATTTCCAGATCCCGTTATTTCTGTTGCCCTAGAACCTAAATCAACTGAAGACGAATCCAAGATGAGTATTGGACTTCAAAAGTTGGCAAAAGAGGACCCTTCATTCAAGGTTGCAACTGATGAAGAGTCAGGCCAGACAATTATCTCAGGAATGGGAGAACTACATCTAGATATTATAGTTGACAGACTATCCCGTGAATTTAAGGTTGGAGCAAATGTAGGAAGGCCCCAGGTTGCTTACAGAGAAACAATTAGAAAATCTGTTAATCAGGAAGCGAAATTTGTTCGACAAACGGGTGGCCGTGGCCAATATGGGCATGTTTATATCAGAATGGAGCCCCAAAAACCTGGTGAAGGATATGAATTTATTAATGATATAAAGGGTGGAGCGATTCCAAAAGAGTTTATATCTGCGGTAAACAAAGGCATCCAAGAGCAAATGACAAATGGAGTTATTACAGGTTTCCCGGTGGTGGATGTAAAAGTAAGTTTATATGATGGCTCTTTTCATGCTGTTGATTCTAGCGAAGTTGCCTTTAGAGTTGCTGGCTCTATGGCTTTTAGAGAAGGTGCTTTGAAAGCCAATCCAGTGCTATTGGAGCCAGTTATGAGCGTAGAAGTTGTAACGCCTGAAAATTATATGGGTGATGTAAACGGTGATTTGAATAGAAGAAGAGGCATATTGCAAGGCATGGATGAATCACCTGCTGGTAAAATTATAAGAGCCGAGGTGCCGCTTGCTGAAATGTTTGGATATGCCACTGATTTAAGATCAATGAGTCAAGGTAGGGCTACCTACACAATGGAATTTTCCAAATACAGTGAAGCACCAAAGAAGCACATTGAAGTATTATCTGGGACAGGAAGTTAATCATGGCAAATACTCAGTCAATTAGAATCAGATTAAAATCATTCGATCACAAGCTGATTGATACCTCTACTGCAGAAATAGTTGAAACAGTGAAAAGAACGGGTTCTGCTATCTCTGGCCCAATACCTCTGCCTACTTCAAGGGAGAGGTTTACATTGCTGATATCGCCACATGTAAACAAAGATGCCAGAGATCAATATGAGCTCACAACTCATAAGCGAGTGATGGAAATCATTAATCCAAATGATAAAACCGTGGATGCTCTGATGAAGCTTGAATTACCTGCTGGTGTTGATGTTCAAATAAAATTGAACTGATATTAAAAATTGATATAATTCCCCAACGATTTCAGCCTATAAATTGAAAAGAATTGTAGGCCTGTTTGGGTGAGTTTCATACTTGCAGGCGTGCGTACCATTCGTTAGCTTAGTTTGTAATTGTTTTATTTGTTGTAAACCTTTGTAAAACAATAACTTAGTTAAATTAGGAATCAAATTATTTGAATGGAAGATAAGATTATAAACAAGGACAAAATTTTTGTAAAAAATCAGAATGATTGGGATCATTGGAAAAAAATGCGGGATGACAAGAGTTTTTACGGACGATGGAAAGTCTGTACCGGTTACTATTATCCAAGCACATCCCAACCAGATAAATAGAATTAAAACACTAGAATCGGATGGCTATAATGCTATCCAAGTTACCACAAACCAAGCATCTTCAAAGATAACCAAACCGGTACAGGGGCAATTCAGCAAGAGTAATATTACCCCAAGAGCCACACTCCACGAGTTTCGAGTTGATGATCATGAATTAGAGCAAGTTGAAACTGGTAAAGAAATTAAAGTTAATTACTTCAACAAAGGTGAGCGGGTTGATGTTGTTGGTAAGACTATCGGCAAAGGATTTGCCGGTGTAATAAAAAGATATAATTTCAGCATGCAAGATGCTACGCATGGCAATTCTCTTGCACACAGAGCACCAGGGTCAATTGGCCAAAACCAAACTCCCGGAAGAGTATTCAAAGGCAAAAAAATGGCAGGGCACATGGGTAATGTTAGAAGAACAATACAGAATCTTGAAGTTATTGAAATTGATGAAGAGAGAAATCTATTGTTTATCAAAGGCTCTGTATCTGGACATGTAAATTCTGATTTGATTGTTACCCCGGCAACAAAATCAAAAAAGATCGACAGAGAAATTTTTGGGACATTAGATCAAGAAGACCAGCCAGAAACTCAAGAAACACCACCAGAAGCCCAGCCAGAAATCCCAGAAATATCCTCAGAAGCCCAGCCAGAAACTCCAGAAACATCCTCAGAAGCCCAGCCAGAAATTGTAGAAAACAGATCCAAATCTGAGCAAAAGCAGTCCATTGATTCGGATCAAGTAGATAGTGAACAGGCCTGATTACTATGAAAATTGATCTTATAAGTCAGAATAAAGAGAAGATAAAGAATATTGAGCTATCAAGTTCGATATTTGAAGTGCCTTTCAATGAAACACTAATTCATGAAGCGGTTACATCTTATCTCACAAATTCCAGGGCTGGAACCAAAGCTCAAAAAAATAGATCTGCTGCGAGAGGAGGTGGAGCGAAACCCTGGAAGCAAAAAGGTACTGGAAGGGCTAGAGCAGGAACAATAAGAAGTCCTTTGTGGGTTGGAGGCGGCAAGACATTTGCTGCAACCAATAAAACTTATCACAAGAAAATAAATAAAAAGGCTCTCAAGTCTGCATTGAAGTCAATACTTTCAGCCTTAGCAAGAGAAAACAGATTAATAGTTATTGATGAAATTACTATAGAAGAACCAAAAACTAAATTTATGATTGGTTTATTAGAAAAATTGGAATTGGAAAACGTTTTAATCATTCTGAAGGAACTAGAGATAAACATTAAGTTGGCATCTAGAAACATACCCAATGTAGAAGTTATTACTCTAGATAAGATGAATCCTGTCAGCCTAATTAAATTTGATTATGTGTTGATGGATTCTAAGGTTCTTGCAGAGATAGAGAGCACATTGCAATGAGCCACAAAATAAGACACGACCAAATTAGATCAGTGCTGATAGCACCTCATATTTCTGAGAAAACAACAAATTTGAATGAAAAGAATAAACAAATAGCTTTCAGAGTTAGACCAGATTCGAATAAAGCACAAATAAAAAAAGCAGTAGAAAAATTATTTAATGTAAAAGTTTCTGCAGTGAAGACTGTATCAGTAAAAGGCAAGAAAAAAAGAACTGGCATGAGAACTGGAACAACAAAAGATTGGAAAAAAGCTTACATAATTTTGTCTGAAGGACAAGATATAGATCTTATGGGAGTTGATGTTTAATAGGGAAAGTTATGACGTTAATAAAGACAAAACCAACCTCTCCTGGAAGAAGATTTGTTCTAAATATCAAAACAAATAATCTTCATAAAGGTGAACCACATAAGCCTCTTGTTTCAGGACTGAAAAAAACTGGAGGTAGAAATAATTATGGAAGAATGACCACCAGACATAAAGGTGGAGGACATAAGAGGCTTTATAGAACGATTGATTTTAAGCGAAACAAAGATGACATTCAGGGAAGAATAGAGACAATTGAATACGATCCCAATAGAAGTGCCCATATTGCATTGGTTTTATATCAAGATGGAGAAAGAAGATACATTATTGCTCCAAAAAAACTCAGTGTTGGAAACACTATTATCTCTGGAGATAAAGTGTCTTTATCTACTGGCAATAGCATGCTTTTGTTAAACATCCCTATTGGTACCGTTGTGCACTGCATTGAAATGAAACCAGGAAAAGGTGCACAAATAGCAAGGTCTGCTGGCGCAAGTGCTCAGTTATTAGCAAGAGAGGGTAATTATGCTACTCTCCGCCTAAAATCAGGCGAAGTCAGAAAAGTTTTAACAGCATGTAGAGCAACTATAGGAGAAGTAGGTCATTCGGAACATAACCTTAGAAAACTTGGTAAAGCTGGTGCTAACAGATGGAGAGGAGTTAGGCCAACAGTTAGAGGAGTTGCTATGAACCCAGTTGATCATCCTCATGGAGGAGGAGAAGGGAAAACGTCAGGCGGCAGACATCCAGTTTCACCATGGGGCGTCCCTACAAAAGGCTATAAAACAAGATCAAATAGAACTACGAATAAATTTATCGTGAGAAAACGAAATAAAAGATAGTGGATAAATAGAAATGCCAAGATCAATAAAAAAGGGACCATTTGTAGATTTACATCTCCAAAAAAAAGTTGATGAAGCAATAGCTCAAGGTGGAAGAGTGAGAATAAAAACTTGGTCAAGAAGGTCGATGGTTATTCCTGAAATGGTGGGAATGACAATTGCTGTGCATAATGGAAGAGAGCATATTCCAATTCTGATATCTGAAAATATGGTTGGTCATAAATTGGGAGAGTTTGCACCTACTAGAACGTTCAGAACTCACTCTGGTGACAGGAAAACCAAGGAAAGGATGTGATATGAAAGTATCTGCAACATTAAAATATGCCAGAATTTCTCCACAGAAATGTCGATTAATAATGCATGTAATTAGAGGAAATGAAGTTTTACATGCTTTAAGAACAATAAAATTTATGCCTCAGAAAGCAGCTAGGATAATAGCTAAGGTTTTGGAATCAGCTGTTGCAAATGCCGAAAATAATTTCGGTGCAGATCTTGATGATTTAAAAATCTCACAAGCATATGCTGATCAAGCACCTACTATTAAAAGATTTCGTGCAAGAGCAAGAGGCAGAGGCACCAGAATCCTTAAAAGAAATAGCCACATAACTATAGAACTATCGGACGATTAAAAATTATGGGACAGAAAGTACATCCAATAGGTATCAGATTGGGAATCAGTAAGGACTGGTTATCCAAGTGGTTCTCTAACTCAGCTGATTTTCCAATAAATGTTCACCATGACTTTCTAATTAGAAAGACCTTAGGTGAAAAATTGAAAGATGCTGCTACCAGTAGGATTGAAATAGAAAGGAGTTCAAAAAAAATAACGATCACAATTCATTCTGCAAGACCAGGAATTGTAATTGGTAAAAAGGGAGAGGGAATTGAAGCATTAAGATTGGGGTTAGGAAAGTTACTGAATACATCAATAAATAATATCCATCTTAATATTAATGAAATTAAAAAACCTGAGTTGGATGCAAGGCTTGTGGCCGCTTCAATTACCCAACAGCTGGAAAGACGTGTTCTTTTCAGACGAGCAATGAAAAGAGCTGTCACTAACACAATGAGATTAGGTGCTGAGGGAATTAAAGTGAAAGTTGCAGGCAGGCTTAATGGTGCAGAGATCGCAAGATCAGAATGGTACCAAGAAGGCAGAGTTCCATTGCACACACTTAGGGCTGATATTGATTATGGTGTTGCAGAAGCAAAAACGACCTATGGAATAATTGGAGTGAAAGTTTGGATTTTTAGAGGTGAAGTTGAGAAAGCAAAAACAAGCTGACTAACAGAGGATTTTTACATGCTGCAACCAAAGAGAACAAAATACAGAAAACAAATGAAAGGTAAAAACCGAGGCTTGGCATCTCAGGGAAATAAAGTTTCTTTCGGTGAATATGGCCTCAAAGCTACTGATCGTGGAAGGATAACGGCTCGCCAAATTGAAGCTGCAAGAAAAGCGATGACAAGGCACATCAGAAGGGGAGGTAAGATTTGGATAAGGATATTTCCAGACAAACCTATCACAAAAAAACCTCTGGAAGTTCGCCAAGGCAAAGGTAAGGGTAATGTTGAATACTGGGTTGCACAAATCCAACCGGGCAGGATTCTCTACGAGATGAGCGGTGTTGATGAGAATTTAGCAAAAGAAGCACTTAAATTAGCCGCAGCTAAGTTACCGGTTGATACCAAGTTTGTGACTAGGAAAATCATATGATTGATCTACAAGAAATAAGAATGAAAAATACATCCGATTTAAAGTTGTTGTTGGAAGATCTATTGGAGGAGCAGTTTAAACTGAAGATGCAAGCAGCTACAGGACAATTGGCCAAATCTACTGAATTTAAGAAGGTTAGAAAAAATATTGCAAGAATAAAAACCATCATGAAAGAAAAACAAAATAATGACTAAGAAAGTAGAAAAAACATCCAAAAAATCCACCGTCACTGGCAGGGTTGTCAGTACTTCTATGGATAAAACTATCAGTGTCAAAATAGAAAGGAGAATTAAACATCCGCTTTACAACAAGTATATCTTTAAGACCACCAAGTTGATGGCTCATGATGAAGACAATGCTTCGAAGGTAGGTGACACCGTTTCTTTAATACAGTCACATCCAATATCCAAAAGAAAATCGTGGTCTTTAAGAAAGATCATCCGGGAAGGATAAAGAGGAAGAAGAAATAAATGATACAAGCAGAAACAGTATTGAGTGTTGCAGATAACAGTGGGGCTAGAAAAGTTCTGTGCATAAAGGTTTTGGGAGGTTCTAGGAAAAGGTATGCCCAAATTGGCGATGTTATTAAAGTGACTGTTAAAGACGCGATACCAAGGGGTAAGGTAAAAAAAGGGGATGTCTATAATGCTTTGGTTGTAAGAACAAAACATGGAGTTCGAAGACCTGATGGATCACTAATCCGTTTTGATGGCAATGCTGCTGTACTTCTAGACAGCAAAAGAGAACCAATAGGAACTAGAGTCTTTGGGCCAGTAACACGAGAACTAAGGGCCATAAATTATCTTAAGATAATTTCTCTTGCACCAGAAGTTATTTAGTTAGGAAAAATCAAGTTGAATAAAATCAAAAAAGGAGACGAAGTAATTGTTTTGACAGGCAAGGATAAGGGACGCCGAGGACAAGTTTTAAAAGTAATTAAAAATAGGAAAGTTCTTATTGAAAACATAAACCTTGTAAAAAAACATCAAAAAGGAAATCCAAACACAGGCGAAGTATCAGGAATCATTGAAAAGGAAATGCCAATCCATGTATCAAATGTAATATTGTTCAATCCCATAACCAAAAAAGGTGACAAAGTGGGCTTTAGGATTTTGGAAGATGGTAGAAAAGTGAGATTCTTTAAATCCAATAATGAAGTAGTGGATATATAAATTATTATTAAAAATGTTAGGAATTAAAGAAAAATACTTAAAAGAAATAGTACCCGTGCTGCAAAAAGAGTTGGGGTACAGTAACTCTATGCAAGTTCCAAAAGTTCAGAAAATTACATTAAATATGGGTGTTGGTAAAGCTGTGGGGGATAAGAAAGCTATTGAAAAAGCCCAAAATGACCTTGAAAAAATAGCCGGTCAGAAACCCATAATTACCAAGGCAAAAAAATCTGTAGCATCATATAAAATCAGGGAAGGGTTTCCCATTGGCTGCAAAGTCACTTTAAGGAAGACCAGAATGTATGAGTTTTTAGATAGATTAATCAACATTGCATTACCTAGAGTTAGGGATTTTAGGGGTCTAGATAAAAAATCATTTGATGGCACTGGAAATTATTCTATAGGGGTAAAGGAGCAAATAATCTTTCCAGAAATTGATTTTGATAATATCGATACAATCAGAGGGTTAGACATAACAATTACAACATCTGCAAACAGTGATGCTGAGGCTTTAGCCTTATTGCAAGCTTTTAATTTTCCGATAAAACAATAAACGAGAGATACACATGGCACGTAAAGCACTAGTAGAAAGGGCATTGAAAAGAGTTAAAACAGTTGAGCGTTTTGCGGGTAAAAGGCGTGTGTTAAAGAAAATTTTATCAGACTCAAACGCGACCCCTGAAGAGAAAAGAGCAGCAAGGGTGAAATTGCAAAAGTTACCAAGAAATGCCAGCCCAGTTAGACTGAGAAACAGATGTGTTGTTACCGGTAGACCGAAAGGGTTTTATAGAAAATTTGGGCTAGGAAGAACTACATTAAGGGAACAGGCAATGGAAGGAAATATTCCTGGTTTACACAAAGCAAGTTGGTAAGAGAGAAATTAATATGACAATGACTGATCCAATAGCAGATATGCTAACTCGAATAAGGAATGCGCATAAAATAAAAGCAACATCGGTTGTTATGCCTTCATCTAAAATGAAGGTTAACATTGCAAAAGTTTTGCTTAGGGAAGGTTATATCAAAGGGTTTGAGGAAGAAGAAATGGGAAACAGTAAAAAAGATTTGAATATACATTTGAAATACTACGAGGGCAGTCCTGTGATTGAAAAAATACACAGAGTCAGTAGACCTGGTCTTAGAATTTATAAACCCAAAAACCAGCTACCCCAAGTCATGGGAGGCTTAGGTATTGCAATAGTTTCAACCTCTAAGGGTATTATGAGTGATAGAGAGGCAAGAGAACAAGGTGAGGGTGGAGAAATCTTGTGTTTTGTTGCCTAATTTTATGAATATGATCATGTCGAGTAAAGCAAAAAAACCAGTCCAATTTCCTGATTCAGTTGATGTTTTAATACAAGATAATGAGAGTATTGAAGTCAAGGGTAAAAAGGGTGAGCTTCGATTGGATTTAATTTCTGAAGTGGCTGTAAGCATCCACGAAAGTTCATTCAATGTTCAACCCACATCGAACTCAAAATTTTCGAAAGCAGCTGCGGGCACCTTTAGAAGCTTAATTAATAACATGATTATTGGTGTTTCAGAAGGGTATGAAAAAAAATTGGAATTAGTAGGAGTTGGTTATAGAGCAAGCATTCAAGGTAAGAAGGTCAACTTGACATTAGGATTCTCGCATCCTGTGGTTTACAAGATCCCTGATGAGATTGAAATACAAACTCCGTCCCGAACTGAAATTACAATCAAGGGGATTGATAAACAAAAAGTTGGGCAAGTTGCTGCAGAGATCAGGTCACTTAGACCACCTGAACCCTATAAGGGAAAAGGGGTTAGATACCAAGGTGAACAGATATCTCTCAAGGAAACAAAGAAGCAAGTGTAGGTAGATAGGTGAAATTGTGATTCCGAAACTATTAAAAAGAAAAAGAAGATGTAAAAAAACCAGGGCTAAGATCAGGGAACTGCAAGCATATCGTTTAAGTGTGCATAGAACACCAAAACATATGTATGCCCAAATCATCTCTCCTGAGGATAATACCATTGTTGCCTCTGCATCAACCTTGCAGGCAGAGGTCAAGAAATCATTAAAGAACGGTAAAACAGGAAATATAGAGGCCGCAGAAATAGTCGGAAAAGTTATCGCACAAAAAGCTAAAAAAGCAAAGGTTGAAAGCGTGGCGTTTGATAGATCTGGATTTATGTTTCATGGCAGAGTAAAAGCATTAGCAGAAGCTGCACGAGAAAATGGGTTGAAATTTTAAGAGGCTGAGAAAAATGATCAATGTTGGAAGAAATAATGAAGAATTGATTGAAAAATTAGTGGCAGTAAATCGAGTGGCTAAAGTGGTTAAAGGAGGACGGCAATTCGGGTTTACAGCAATAACAGTTGTTGGCAACGGCAAGGGCAAAATTGGAATGGGGTATGGCAAGGCGAAAGAGGTTCCATTGGCCATTCAGAAAGCGATGCAAGCAGCAAGAAAAAATTTGCATTCAGTGGCTCTTAATAAAGAGACAATTTATTATGAGACAACCGGAAAGCATGGAGCATCGAAGGTTTTTATGCGGCCAGCTGCAGATGGAACAGGAATAATTGCCGGTGGAGCTATGCGTGCGGTTTTTGAATGTGTGGGCATAAGAAATGTGTTGGCGAAGAGCTATGGTTCGAGAAACCCTATCAATTTAGTTCGAGCAACAATTAACGCACTTGACCACATACGTTCACCAGAACGTGTTGCAAAAAGGAGAGGTATACCTCTTTCAAGAACTTTTAGCTAGATAATTTTATGAATAAAAAAGTCAAAAAACTACGCGTCAAATTGGTAAAGAGTCAGTTTGGTAGGATCAAGAAGCATAGGGCTTGTATTACAGGTATTGGTTTGAAAAAGATCAACCAAGTTGTTGAGCTTGATGCTACTCCTGAAAATTTAGGAATGGTTAATAAAATCAGATACCTAGTTAATGTAGAGGAGCTTTGAAATGAGACTCAATACTCTTCAACCCAAGATAGGCAGCAAATTTACTAAGAGTAGGAAGGGTAAAGGCCATGCTGCTGGATTGGGTAAAACAGCGGGCAGGGGGCACAAAGGGCAGAAAGCAAGATCTGGTGGTTTTCATAAAGTTGGTTTTGAAGGAGGTCAAATGCCCTTACAAAGAAGACTGCCTAAAAGAGGATTTGCCTCCAGGAAACAGCAAAACACTTACGAAGTTCGTCTCAATGATTTGGCCAAGGTAGAAGAAGAAATCATTGATTTGGATGCTTTAAAAAACGCAAATATCGTTCCAAGGTCTGCTGAAAGTATAAAAGTTATTGCAACTGGTGAAGTGAATAAAGCACTAACAATTCAGGGTTTACTTATCACTGTAAAAGCTAAAGAAGCAATCGAAAATGCAGGCGGTAAGGTAATAGATTAAATATGGCAAAATCAGGCATAACAAGTCCAGCATCTGCTTTCGGGGAAATAACTCGTTTTACCGAGTTACGCCAGCGTTTGTTATTTCTGGTAGGTGCCTTAGTTGTTTATAGAATAGGAACATACATTCCAGTTCCTGGTATTGATCCAAATGCTTTGCAAAATTTCTTCCAAGACCAATCCGGGACTATTCTTAGCATGTTTAATATGTTTTCTGGCGGTGCTTTAGAGCGCTTAAGTATTCTTGCTTTAGGAATTATGCCGTATATTTCATGTTCCATCATTATGCAAATGGCGAGTGTGACGGTTCCTTCACTGAAACAATTGAAGAAAGAAGGGGAATCAGGTAGGAAAAAAATAACTCAATTTACAAGATATGGGACTGTGGTCTTAGCAGGATTTCAATCTATAGGTGCATCCGTCGCATTACAAAATCAAGGTGTGGTTGTGAATCCCGGTTTCAATTTTGTTTTCACTGCATGTATTAGCTTGGTGACAGGAACAATGTTTCTGATGTGGTTAGGTGAGCAAATTACGGAAAGAGGACTAGGTAATGGTATTTCAATGATTATTTTAGCCAGCATTATTTCCGGTCTTCCGTCAGCAATTGGGGGAACACTCGAATTAGCAAACACTGGTGAACTTTCCCCAGCAATAGTCTTAATTCTTCTAATGTTAGTTCTCTCAGTTACTGCTATTGTCGTTTTCATAGAAAGAGGGCAAAGGAGAATTCCTGTCAATTACGCAAAAAGGCAACAAGGAAGGAAGTTATATCAGAGTCAGTCAACACATTTGCCCTTTAAGATCAATATGTCTGGGGTTATTCCACCAATATTTGCTTCCAGTATCATATTATTTCCAGCTACAATTGCCAGTTGGTTTGGTACTTCTGAAGGTTTTGATTGGATGCAAAATATTGCTGCTAAATTAACACCTGGTCAACCTATTTACATTATGTTGTATGCATCTCTGATCATGTTTTTTTGTTTCTTCTATACTGCCTTGGTCTTTGATTCAAAAGAAACAGCAGATAATTTGAAGCGATCAGGAGCATTCATGCCTGGAATTAGACCTGGACACCAAACAGCTCAATACATAGATAAAGTGCTAACAAGGCTAACATTTTGGGGAGGATTGTATATAGTGTCTGTCTGCCTGTTGCCAGAATTCATGATTCTCTACTACAGAGTCCCATTTTATTTTGGTGGAACGTCATTGTTAATTATTGTAGTTGTGACCATGGATTTTATGGCACAAATGCAGGCATTAATGATGTCAAAACAGTATGAAGGCCTGTTACAAAAAGCAAATCTCAGGGGATATGGTAAAAGTGGGCAGTTAAAGTAAACGAATGTAGGTTGGTATGAAAGTAAGAGCATCAGTAAAAAAAATGTGTCGAAACTGCAAAATAGTTCGCCGAAAAGGTGTTCTCAGGGTTGTTTGTAAGAACCCAAGGCATAAACAAAGACAAGGATAGGCAAAAACATGGCAAGGATTGCAGGAATAAATATACCCGATAACAAGCATGTGAGAATTTCACTAACTTACATTTTTGGCATCGGTAATTCTCTGGCTAATAGTCTTTGTAAAACTCTAGCTATATCTGGTGATACCAAAGTCAGTGATCTATCTGAACAAGAATTGGAATCACTTAGAACGGCAATAACAAACCTAAACGTAGAGGGCGATTCAACAAATATTAAACGCTTACTGGATTTAGGCTGTTATCGAGGTATAAGGCACAGAAGAGGTTTGCCTGTTCGTGGACAGAGAAGTAAAACAAATGCCAGAACTAGGAAGGGTCCTAGAAAACCAATGAGAGCCTAAAAGGGACATATTAATTACAACGCAGAATACTATGAAAAAAGTAAAAAAGAATATTACCGATGGTATCGCACATATCCATGCTTCTTTTAACAATACAATCGTGACAATTACCGACAGAGCTGGAAATACTTTGTCGTGGGCGACTGCCGGAGGTTCAGGTTTTAGAGGGTCAAGAAAAAGCACTCCATTTGCAGCACAAGTGGCGGCTGAAAAAGCTGGTACTGCTGCTAAGGCATTGGGATTAAAAAATCTTGATGTTAAAGTCAAAGGACCGGGACCAGGAAGAGACTCAGCCTTACGTGCATTGAATTCAATCGGCCTCAACATAAGTAGCATCGAGGATGTTACTCCCATCCCACACAACGGATGCAGACCCCCAAAACAAAGAAGAGTGTAAAGTAATTATGGCACGATACTTAGGACCAAAATGCAAATTATCTAGAAGAGAAGGTACTGACCTGTTTCTTAAAAGTGGTATTAGACCACTGGAAGATAAATGCAAACTTAACACTCCCCCTGGATCGAGGCTTGGATCCAGAAGGGAAAGACTGTCTGGTTATGGTGTTCAATTAAGAGAAAAGCAAAAGTTGAGAAGAATGTATGGAATATTAGAAAAACAGTTCAGAAACTATTATAAAAAA
>JYMV01029561.1_pt1 | contig 61046 bp, 61 predicted proteins | sample 338911 | NCBI WGS metagenome assembly JYMV01 (sample SAMN03354496, study PRJNA234377) | hydrothermal vent metagenome | biome: Deep sea; feature: Hydrothermal plumes at the Eastern Lau Spreading Center, Western Pacific Ocean; material: Seawater | place: Tonga | collected 2009 | depth 2000 m m | reverse complement strand
CAATACCAGTTTTTTTACTTGAAAATAGAAAACGTATTTAGCTTAGCTAAATCCACTAAATACAATTTTTCTATTGTCATCTCTTCCAGTTTAGCGAGCTCTTTTCTCTTTAACTCTACATCTTTTAACAATTGCTCAAATTTCTCTTTTGTTAAGCTGTATATTCTCATATTCAAATATATATCAACTTCGCTAAATTTATTCTTTAACAATTGTTTTTCGATATCGGTACGAGCTTTGTTTGATACTATGATTTTGGCCTCTATTACTAGTTTTATAAAACGGGCTTTTTCTGATAAATCATATATATCCTGCTTTAAGTCAGCAATCTGAAGGGCTTTTAGCTGGGCGTACCTTTTTAGCATAAATTCCATATATATAACCAACACGTCATTATAAGAATCCAACTCTAAGAAATTATTATTATCAGAAATACAAACAAAATTTTCAGTTACTGATTTTTTTAATTTAAACTTCTCTATTAGCTTATCATCAGGGATATTTGTTAAAATACTTCTTTTGATTTTTATACTGAAACCAAAATCATTTTTATTTGAACTATCATTATAAGATGTAATTGTATTATTATCTATAAGACCCTCTAAGACCTTTATATAGGCATCAAGAGTATATCCTATCGGTAACTCAGTGATTTTTAAAGTTGAAGTATTTACTTTCTTTATTACGCCAGTAAAAAAAGTTTTGCCATCAATATCTTCGGCAGTGCCATCATAATCTGGGTAACTAACATCTAAAATAACCGATTCCAATAGTTTTTCTTTGTTTTTGGCCTTTGATTTTAAATACTTCTCTATTACTTCCTTTATTTGCTTAGGGTTTCTTGGCAATATGCTTTGTGAGAAACCTGATCCTATTCCAGAGTTACCATTGATCAACAGCATTGGTAAAAGTGACGTTAAAACCTTTGGCTCAATCTTTGTCCCCTCGAAAGTTTGATTTCCATCAACTCGGGCAAACTTTTTGTTGAACACTATTGTAAATAGATCTAATTTTTTTGTATAAATATACCTTGATGCTGCTGCCTTCGTTATCGTTCTGAATCCAAAAGAACCTTCCTGAGCCAATAATGGCAATGGCTTGTCAAAGTGTCTTACTGCATTTACGATAGTAGATTCAAGGCTTGCCTCTCCATGTAGATATTCGGTCTTTAATCCCGTAATACTTGCCAACCTGGACACTTTCTCCTTGTTGTTGCCACTCGCGTGTAGCAAAGTATAAAAAAGCTTCCTTTGAGAGTTTTTAAGGCCATCAAGAGCTGAACCTATTGCCCGATATGAAGCATATGCCGAAAAATCTGTAAAACTATCCTTAAAAAAAGTAGGTATATCTATTGTTATCCCTTTCTTTTTTCTTCGTCTTGATATTCCCATTATTAAGCTCCCTTACGCCTTTTCTATGTTAAATTGTATTTCTCTGATTTGGTCTTTTCTGAAATCTGATTCATCCTTATTAAACCAAGAATCAAATAACTCATCTATATCTTCTTCATAGCTAAATGGAATTATGAATGAATCCAGGCCTTTTTGCTTGAATAATGCCCTTAAATCTTCATCCTTCCAGCCTCCTAGACCTTTGTAATAATTACCAACATAATCATTGATATCGTTCTTTTCTTGCCAGGCGAACATATCCTTGAAGTCATATAGTAAAACTTCTTTCTTGCCTTTTTTCTTTGGCTTTAAAACCATCATCGGGGTACGCAATATGCTTACCCTTCCATCCCTAACTATTTCTGGATAAAATTTCTGGAAAATGTTTAATACAAGTCCACAAATATGAGATCCATCGGGATCGGCATCGGTGGCTATTATTATAGACTTATGATTCATTGCTTTGGTTTTGGATGTTATGTCTACATCTAATATTTGCAATATTGATTTTATTTCTTGGTTATTCTGAATGGCTTTCGGGGTTTGCTCCCTAATGTTTAATGGCTTTCCTTTTAGTGGAAAATATGAATAACCATCCCTTCCCAATGCAGACATCACCCCGCTCAATGCCGAATCACCTTCCGTTAAAACAAGAGCTGATTCATTTATGGGCTGGGTTGATTTATAAAACTTTTCTATAAATGTTCTTTTCTTCGTTGGTTTTAAGTCCTTAAGCTCTGACAATGAATTAAACTTTTCCTTTATGCTATGCAGTAAAGTTATTGGCTTCATTATATCTTGATTTCTTTTAATCTTTCTTGCCAAAGTCTTAAAGTCTACATCACCTATGCTTTGGGAAAACTCCTTGTGGGTGTTTATACACTTCTCTTTTGTTTGCGAGTTAAACCTTGGATTATTCATCTTAGTGAATAGGATGATGGCTGATACCTTATTTTTTAAGTCGCCTACCTTTATAGTTGAGTATTTCTTTGGCAATAAATCCTTCAACTCCTTAACAACATTGCTCATTACCCAGTTTAGAGGAGTTCCACCCTGGCTAACTTTTAATCCGTTTACAGAATGTAGAAAATTAAAGTCATCTTGCTGGTTTGGAAAAATTGCTATTTTTATTCCATCCTTTTCCAATATCTCGGCACTATCTGTAAAATAACTGCTGAAGTCCTTGAATGACTTCCTTTTTAGGGTATTCCCATTTAACACTATATTAAGCTTTGGGTAAATCTGCATCAATACTATTAAATCAGAAAACAATATCTTTTGCTCTATATCGCCCAATCCTTTTACTCCGAACCTTTCATAATCTGGCGTAAATGTAACCTGTGTGAATTTATGTTTCCCGTCTGATATTTTCTGACTAATATTATTCATATTATTCTTACTTTTTATCACAACTTTCTTTTTGCCATCACATGTCTGACCTTCAAACTTCAATGAAAATATATGCGATAGCGAAGAACCAACGCCATTCTGGCCCAAAGTAACATTATCTTCTTTGTCTTCAAAATTAGAACCGGAGTTTAAATCACACCAAGCAATTTTGGCGGAAGTATCTCCATTAGAATTTTTCTTATATGGTATCCCTCTACCATTATCCCTGATCTTGATTGGGCCACTCTCACTAATATCAACGGTTATCTTATTAGCAAAACGCCAATTTGTCCTTAGACCTTCGTCTATTGAATTATCTATAACCTCCCGAATAACCTTAACTAATGCGGGAACGTATTCATAACTAACAAACTCAAATTTATCGCTTTCGGAGTTATACAAAAAACCGTCTTCCTCAACAGCATTTATGGATCCTAAATATAGTCCGGGCCTCTTTAATACATGTTCCTTCTGCGATAGAGTTACTATTTCATTTTTTTGCATATTTTATTCTAGTGTCTTTTTAATAACCCCATCGTATAAGATTTTTTGTAATAAAGCAATAATATTTTGGTATATGCTTCTTTTTTCAAAATAACATTGGATTTTGTCTCAAAATATGGTAGAATAAACAATAATTTATTATTTGGATTTTAAAAAATGGCCGACTTGAATGACTTGGATGACCTGGATCTTGACCTACCGAACGACTTTGATGATCTTGATTTAGAAATTCCTAACGACTTAGATGACCTCGATCTCGATAACAACGTCATAGACAGTGCCGATGGCCTGGATGACCTCGATGATATCGATGAGTTCGATGAGTTACTTAACGAAGAGATGCCAGAAAAAAAGACCAATGGCGATGGAAAATCTCAGGCGTTGGATAAATCTGATTCAAACAAAGATGGTCCGTGGGGCAATAATACTAAAAAAGAAAAAAGCAATAATATTACAAAAATTTCAATTATTGGAATATCATCCATGCTATTAATTGGTGGTGGCTGGTTTGGATATAAAAACTTCAACACCGGAGACCTAGATAAACTTCTGATAACCGCAGGACTTATTCAAGAAGAAGTTAGTGAAAGCACGGACATAAAGAAAATAATCAAGGTAAAGGTTGAGAAAACTATTGTTAGAGCTCCTATTGTCAAAGAGACGCCAAAAGCTGTAATCCAAAAACCGGTGCAAATAATTGCGAAGAAAAAACCGGTGGTGCAAATTGTTAAGAAAAAAGAAAGCAATTCTCAACTTGCTGATATTGTTAAGCTAATAAAAAGAAACAACAAAGAATTAGATGAGAAAATTTCTATAACATCAGAAAAAAATGATATGGAAATATCTAAAGTTACAAGAGATATTTCTGAAATTAAAAAAGATATTTCTGGAAACAATACTGCGCTTTCAAAATCTCTAGAAAATACTGATTTTGAGTTAGCTAAAATGCAAAATAAAGTTATTGAACTATCGTCATCTATTAATGATGGTGATAGTGGTGATAGTGGTGATAGTTTAAATGAGCTTAAAAACTCTATTAGTCATAACAGGGATAAGGTTTCTAAAATTATTAAAGATATAGAAATTATTAATCAAAATAACATTAAGGCGGTGTTTGAAGCCCTTAATAGCAAAATATCTATTTTAGAAATAGACTATGCCTCTTTACACGAAACAATTTCAAGCAAAGACAAAGAAATCTCTATTCTTAAGAATGATATTAAATTATTAAATAAAGACATTGCTGAAATTACGAAGATTAAGGCACAATCTATTGATAATTTCCAAAGCTTTGAAATCGTTGGATTTGATGGGACCAATAAGTCTGTTTGGCTTAGGGATTCAAATAACAACGTTTTAAAGGTAGAAAAAGGAACATTTATACCTGAGTATGGAACTGCTATTTCGATCCTAGAAGACGGCAATATAGTGACCAGATTAGGACTAGTAAAAATAACCTTAGAAGATTAATCTTAGTAAGCCAATTAGTGGTGTAAACAAAAAAAAGCCTCATTATAATAAATGAGGCTTTTTTATTTCTTAGTGTTAATCGCGCCAGTTCTCTAACATAAATCTAGATATCCCTAGGCCACCAGAAGCTGACATCAACTCAGCTAAATTTGAAGTCTGCATTGAGCGGACTGCTTTTAAGTCCTCTGAATCGGACTTATAAATCTCATTTAGCATTTGCCTTAAAAATATCGCTTCGAAATCTTGGGCGACTTTTTTCTTATCGCCGTCTATCTTTGGAGTATCGGTCTGATTTATAATATAATTTGCTTTGGTTACGTCTAAATTCATTAGATTATTATTAACTCCGCACGCAAGGACCCAATGCTTCTTAATGATTGTAAAATTGCGATTAAATCACTCGGACCAACACCTAATTCATTTATATTTTTAACCAGATCATTAAGTGAAACACCTGATTTGAATTTAAATGCGCGTCCTTTTGCTGCATTATCCTGCGCTACTTGACCCTCTTCTAGCCCAGGCAACCCTTCGGCCTTTATATCTACTATTAAATTACCATGCGTTATCAATGCTTCGCTTATATAAACGTTCTTACTTATAACCACCGTTCCAGTATGTGAATTTACCACCACCTTAGCGGACGCCTCTGCTGGAGACACGTCCAGATTCTCTACTATTGATACAAATGATGCGATTTGCTTCTTGTTTTTTGGTGCCTTGATGCTGATGCTTAATGAATTTTCTGCATACGAAGAACCTTCACCAAAAGTTGCATTTATAACATCACTTACATTCTGAGCTGTTGTGAAATCTGGATTTCTTAATACCAATCTTATAAAACCATCCTCAGATAATTCTACTTCCCATGGCCTTTCTACTACTCCACCACCAGTTACAACACCTGATGCTGAACGATTCTTACTTAGAAAAGAATTATCTTGTGCATTTGTCGAAAGACCACTGACCACTACTTGGCCCTTAGCTATGGCATACACACTACCATCAACACCCTTTAGTGTGGTCATCAACAATGTTCCGTCTTTTATACTTTTCGCGTCGCCTATTGATGTTACAATAAGGTCCATCTTTTTCCCTATCCTGGAAAAAGGCGGAAGATTAGCACTCACCATTACACTGGCTACATTCTTTGACTTAATTGGTTCGTCTTTATCTACTTTTACGCCCATTGTTGTTAGCATCTTCCTCAGTGACGATTGAGTATGCTTTACATTTCCATCGCCGGTACCAGGCAGACCAACTACCAGACCATAACCCACTAAAGGCATACTTCTAATTCCCTCTATTTGAGATATATCCTTAATCCTTTCGGCGCTAACAAATGCCGAAATCATCATCATAAGTGATGTTATTAGTAATTTTTTTACTACCATAAACCTAACCCTCCATTAAAAACCTTTGTTACTAATCCCATTTCATTGGCATCAGAGATTACACCGCCATCACCATAATATCTTATATCAGCACTCGCCACCTTCGTTGATACGATTGTATTACTTGAAGATATATCAGAGGGTCTAATAACACCAGTGAGCACGATTTTTTCATATCCTGAATTAATTAATAAACTTTTCTCACCCTTTACAAATAAATTTCCGTTTAGCATCTTACCGACAACAAATACTGAAATTTCTCCTGATAAGGAATTAGACTGGCTACTTGACCCGTCACCTTTCCAATCATTCTCGGTACCAAATCCGAAGCTTAAATCAGCAGCAGCATCTTTTTGGCCTAAAAAAGTTGGAATACGTCCAGTTATATTTGGTATCAAACCAAAAATTGTTGGTGAATTTACCTTGTTGTTATTCGATGATTTCGTTGCTGTCGTTGCCTTCTTTTGAGCAGCAGTCTTTTCCTCTAATATTATTGTAATGATGTCTCCGACAGAATATGTGGTGTTTTCTTGGAATAAACTTACACCGCCATTTTTTATCAATGATTTTACTGGATAATTGCTTTCCTTATCAACCTCAACCTTTGGTATTTTAGGGACTTCTGGCTTTACTATTTTTTTATCATTGCTAAAACAGCCAGTCAACATAATCGGCATTAACATTAATATTGATATTAATAATTTATTCACTTTTTATCCTATATAGCCTGATTTAGCTTTCTCATCATCTCATCTGCCGCACTAACAGCTTTTGAACTTAATTCATATGCTCTCTGAGTTTCAATCATGCTAACCATCTCTTCAACTACACTCACATTCGAACCCTCAACAAAGCCTTGCTTCAAGTTTCCCAAGCCAGCAGACATTGGACTTGCAGTATTTGGCTCTCCACTTGATGGCGTTTGTATAAATAAATTCTTACCTATTGGCTTTAAGCCTTTTGGAGAGATAAAACTTGTAAGAGTTATGGTTCCCACTACCTGTTGTGTACCTGCGAGCTCGGCAACTACCCGCCCGTCATCACTAATATGGATGTCAGTTGAATTCTGAGGTATAGTTATTCCTGAGTCTATTTGATATCCATAGCTATTCACCAATTGGCCAGTATTATCTAAAGTAAATGTGCCATCACGCGTATATGCAAAAGTACCGTCGGGTTGATTTACTCTAAAAAATCCAGCGCCCTCAATTGCAACATCTAATTGTCCATCTGTCTTCATTAATGATCCCTGGGAGAAATCCTTTGGATTGGCAACTAAATTGGTTCCCGTTCCGATCATTATTCCTGATGTATGCAATGATGCATCAGTTGACTCCGCTCCGGGCTGTTTTAAGTTTTGGTATAATAAATCCTCAAACGACCCCCTACTTCTCTTATATCCCGTTGTGTTTACGTTAGATATATTATTTGATATTATTGCAAGCCTTTGCTGCTGTGCCTCTAAACCGGACTTTGCAGTCCATAATGTCATATTCATATTTTATTCCCATTTATTATCTTAAAAGTTTTGCGGAAGAATCATGCATTGACTTCGCCGACTCTATTAGCTTGGTTGCATATTCATATTGCCTACTGTTCTCTATCATATTAAGCATTTCTTGTGCCATAATTACGTTAGAACCCTCTATAAAACCAGATTTAATTGAGCCAAACTCACTTGGCTGTGGATCTTCCGGGATCGTGATCCTTCCCGACTTGTCTTTTTGAATTTCTTTGACCTCTAAATCAAAAAAACCAAGACGACCCCTTACAATAGACTCTGTATCCTCTCCGGCAAAAGGAATAGCTGATACAGTCCCATCAGAGCCTATCTCAAAGTCCCTCACTCTTCCCATTTGAATCGGATCACCATCAACTGTTAGCATTAAATTGTTTTTTTGATCAACCAACATTCCATCCCTATCAATGGATAACGATGCTGTTGTTAAGTAGTGTTGCTCGCCATCCATCCCTATTGCACTCATCCAGGAATTTTGCGATATTATATCGTGCTTATCTCCTGTGGATTTCAAAATGCCTTGTGCTAGATTTGGGATCGTGTTTTTTATTTCGGCATTTATCCTTGTTTTGGTTTGCTTCTCCGCTTCCATCATGTTTATAAAATCCTTCTTATATCCATCTGTATTGATATTAGCTATATTATTTGCTGTAACTGCCTGTTTAGCTGATGTATGACGGGCCGAAGCCATCGCTATATAAATTAACCTATCCATATTTACATTTGTATCGTTTTAATCATTAACTGCTTTATGCTATTTAACACTTCGGCATTTAATTCATAACTCTTGGTTGCGGAAGTAACGTCTGCCATCTCCTCCTCATCAACCACATTTGCACCATACACATTACCATTCTTATCTGCCAAAGGATGATTTGGGTAATGGATAATGTTTGCCGGTCTCGCTGATTCAACTATATTTGCCACCTCAACACCACCATCATCTGATAACTTAAACAATGGCTTCATTGATTTATATGCATCTTCCGATGTCCCAGATAAATTGTTCTTATTCGCTATATTACTTGCCGCTAAATTTAGTCGCAAGCTCTCCGCATTCATTGCTGAGCCTGATATGTTAAAAATATTTCCGAAACTCATCTCTTCACCCCTTCACTTAATTAAATATCCCTTAGAATATCTTTTATTTGCTTGATCTTATCTGATATAGATTTGATTGAATATTGATATCTAATATTATTTTCTGTTAGCTCTCTAATCTCGCTGTCTACCTCAACAGTGTTTCCGTCTAATGATTGCTGGTTTGGATTTCTATATAGAAAATCTATCGCCATCTTACTATTGCTACTTATAGAAATGTGCTTACTATTAGTTTTCACTAGATTGTGATTCTCATCCTTGCTTTGCAATACAGAACGCACATCAAAATCCCTAGCCTTATAATTTGGTGTATTTGCATTGGCTATATTGCCCGCAATGATTTCCGCGCGCATAGACCGCAACCTCAATAAATTACCGTGATCTCCTAATAAACTATATTCTATATTCATAACTCCCCCGATTCACACTTAAAGCGCTATTTTCTTTACCCGCTCATCAACACTAACAATATCCGTTAACCTAATACCAAATTTTTCATTTACTACCACTACCTCACCGTGAGCTATTAGGCATCCATTTACCATTACATCCAGTGATTCACCTGCCAATCTATCTAATTCTATAACCGAACCCTGATTTAACTGCAGTAAATTTCTGATAGGTGCCTGAGTTCTTCCAACCTCCATAGATATAGTAATTGGAACATCCATTATTATATCTAGATTAAGTTGCGTTCCACTTTCGGCGGCCAACTTATCATAATCAACCTCTTTATAATCAACATCATCGCTCTTTACAACGGCGCCTTTATCAAACTTCTCTGCGGCAGTTGCCTGCTCACCAAGAGCATCTCCCCACATTGCCGCCATATCGTCATCCATAGGATTGCCTTCGCTGTCAAGGGCCTGCTCCTTTGGCTCATCATCTGAGGCTTGGTCAAGCATGTCTGCCAGCATATCGTCATCAACCATAGGTCCATCAGAAGCTTGGTCAAGCATGTCTGCCAGCATATCGTCATCAACCATAGGGCTATCTTCCTCTGGTGCATCAGAAGCTTGGTCAAGCATATCGGCCAGCATATCGTCATCAACCATAGGGGTATCTTCCTCTGGTGCATCAGAAGCTTGGTCAAGCATATCGGCCAGCATATCGTCATCAACCATAGGGGTATCTTCTTCCTCCGTTGCCTCCGTTGCCTCCGTTGTTGCCTCCGTATCAGCTGCCGCCAACTCCTCTTCTGTCATATCAGTAACTTCTACGTCATCTTCTATATCATCTTTTTCTGCCATTCCCTACTCCTTAAAATAATTCTATTTCGCCTGCTGCTGCATCGGTTGCAACTCCTGAGCCTTTTGGTCTTTCTATTGACTCAAGAGCCTGGATTGCTACATTACCATTTTGCTCGCCTACTTTCGCTGAGAAAATGGGGATGCCGCCTGACTTTACTAGCACCTTGTCCTTTATCTCAACTGGCAATATATCGCCCGGTACTAAATTTGATAATTCAGTTAATGTTATTTCTGATTGTCCAAGCTCCACTGCCAACTCTATCTCTATTGTATTTATCTCTTCTTTTAAACTTACGGCCCACCTTTCATCCAAATCTATTGACTCTGATTGGGTTCCTGCTTGAAGAACCTCCTTGATTGGCTCGATCATGGAATATGGCATAACAAAGTACATATTTCCGCCACCACCGTCTAGCTCCAACTCAAACTTGGTAACAACAACGGCCTCACTTGGACTCACAATATTTGCGAACTGTGGATTTAATTCAACGCTCAATAGGTCGATGGATATGGGCATAATGTTTTTCCAAGAGCCCTCCATATCTACAAAAGCGGCATCTCTCATCATTCCGATAATTGACATCTCTATTGAACTAAAATCACGTCCCTCAATCTTGGTATAATAACGTCCATCGCCGCCAAAAAAATTCTCTACGGCCGTATATATTAAATTAGAATCAAATGACATTAATGCCCTTCCCCTTAGGGGGTTGATTTTAACCAAATTAAGGCTTGTAGGAACCATTTGACTTCGCATAAATTCTTGGAATTTTTTAACTTCTATTCCTGCAAAAGAACACTCAACAGTCTTGCTCATTACATTAAACAAGCTTAATCTAAAAAACCTTGCAAACCTTTCACTTATCATCTCGAGGGTCGGCATTCTTCCACGAATAATCTTATCGTGGCTTCCGAAATCAAAATTCGAGACACCGCCGGGGTCTTCTTCCTCTTCCTCTTCCTCGTCACCGAACATTAATCTATCAATTTCTTCTTGCGTTAACTGATCTGACATCTAATTTAAACCCCTGTTTATTCTATTTATTATGTTTATTCTATTTATTGAATAATATATTTCTCGATATACACATCTTCAATACCGGCTTCCTTTCCCAAATCACCCTTCTCGGTTACTTTTGACAATACTGTAAAAATCCTATCTTTTACTTTCGTTATGCCATCTTTCGCCTTTATATCACGACCCTCCATGCTTAACAAATATGTATTCATTAGGTTTCTTATGAGTGGCTGTTTCTTATCTAAATAATCCTTCGTCTCTTGCGTTTTGGTTTGGTATGAAAAAGATATCAATAAGAAATTTTGGCTATCTTCATCTTGGAATGAAATTGTTATATCTTCTTTTAATTTTGACAACTCAATCTCTACCTTCGGTGCGCTCTTAGCCTCTTCCTCAGCTCCCTTGTCGCCGCCAGACATCATCATGAATGCTGCGCCGCCGCCTCCCAACAACACAACCGCTGCTATTATTATTATTAATTTTGATGATCCTTTTTCTTCTTCTTTTTCTTCTTCTTCTGGCACTTTTGCTCTCCTTTATTTGATTTCTTTGGGCTTCGTATACTCTGATTAAAGCAGATTCTATGCCACTTTTAATGCGCGCTTTAAAAGATTGTATATAAAGATACCACCACTAATTATTATACATATTATTGACTGGCGGTTGGTGGGTAATTTTTATTTATTTCGCTTTCTGAATTGCGTCTTCAATAATCTTTAATCCGATTAACTTAGCAGACTCTTCAGCGTATAAAATTGTTAAAAATTCTTCTTTTTCAAGCTCTTCTTTTTCCGTAAAATATTTGGTCTTTGTTTTCTCTTTCATCCATCCATCCTTCGCTCGTTCATACATGTGCTTCAGGGCTTGTTGGGAATTCTTTTCGTGGTTAACTACACTTTGCAAGTTCTTGCTCATTGAAATAACATTATTCATTTCATATGCAGTCAAATTCTCTTTTTTTCTTGATGCACTTAAATATGCTAGTGAATAAGATTCTAACTGCTCGATATTATTATTACTCCTCTCCAACATTGTGCTTGCCCGCTGAAGCTTTGCCCGTGCAATGTATTCCTTTACCTTTAATATTCTAAGCTTTCTGCTTGATTTCATCGTACAATACTCTTAATTTATTTAGACTATCAGCAAGCGAAACCCGGTCATCTGAACTCTGAATCATAATATCCTTTATGCTTTGCCTATACTCTATTGCCAAATCTATTTCGGGATCAGAACCTTTTTCATAACCCATTGATATTAAATCCTTATTCTCAGAATATGTATTATATATAGACTTAATATATCTGGCCTTCTCCTGATGGTCCTTCATTGTAATATTTGGCATGATTCTACTAATACTTTTCGATATATCTATTGCTGGATAAATTCCTGCATTTGCTATATCACGAGACAAAACTATATGTCCATCCATTATACCACGACTATGATCAGCCACTGGGTCATTGATGCTATCACCGTCCAATAATATAGTGTACATTGCCGTAATACTACCATTCTCAAAATTCCCTGCTCTCTCAACCAGATCATAAATCTTTGAATAAACACTTGGCGGATACCCTCTATTTGTTGGCAACTCACCGCCAGATATGTATATATCTCGATACGCATTAGCATATCGAGTCATCGAATCCATTAATAATAAAACATTCTTACCTTCATCTCTTTTCTTCTCAGCAATTGACATTGCTAATGTTGCCGACCTTACTTTTTCCATGGGCGTTGAGTCGGCGGTAGAAACAACCATCGTCGTATTACCTTTTGTGCTCTCTGTCAAATTATCATTTATGAAATCATTTACTTCTCGTGAGCGCTCGCCCACAAGATTGATTATAACGTAATCAGCATCTGTATACTTAGCAATCATGCCCAGAATAGTTGACTTTCCAACTCCGGTGCCCGCCATAATACCTATTCGTTGGCCTCTACCGATACTCGTAAATGTATTGATTGTATTTATGCCGACATCCAATGGTAATCGTATTGATGGTCGACTCATTGGATTTACCCGATCATACCCTAAAGACATTTTTTCGTACTCTATATCTTGATTTATTAAACTAGAACCATATGAATCAAGAACCTCTCCGGCCAAGTCGACGGGCACCTTAACACTTTCAGAGTCCTTTCCCAAATATACTAAATCATTGGCTTTCACGTTACCCATATGGCCAATAGAAACAAATGAAGCGCCATTTCCATCAAAGCCTATGCATTCTATATCATTGCCATTTAGCTTTGCCTTAGAACCAATATTAAGATTTAGTCCAGATACTGTAATAGTGTTGCCTACTACTGCCCTTACTTTCCCGATATTTGTTGGCGCTATTGAAGATATTAGTGCTTTGCTTAGATATGACACTACTACCTTTCTTCCAGAATTTTATCTAGTAGCTTTTCTGTAATTGACTCACCGGTTAACCTTACCAATCCAACATCGCTATCGATAACTACCTCACCCGGCTTTAATGAATCATTTACCTTCACCGGGATATTCGCATTGCACTCACTTACAATGGCAAAATCTGATGCCGAGCAATTGATTGTTATGGTTTTGGCATATACCGGTAAAGCCTCCATTGCTGCATTCGTTATACTTAAGATAGATTCCTTGTCGACTGATGATGCCAAAAAAAATGATTTTATCAACGCATCAGATATAGCCTCAGATATCATTTGTGATTGGTCTCGGGCTTTTTTTTCTAATGCTTCAGAAATTGAAGATATAAATTGGTTGGCCTGTTCAATTTTATTTTTATTTTGAGATAATACCTCTGCCTTACCACTTACTTCACCATGGCTGTAACCGAGCGCATATCCTTCCTTCCTTGCCAGCTCCATTTCTGCGGCAATATCAATCTCTTGCTGTTTTTTTAGTGTTTGCTGTTCTAGTTTTAAAGTTTGGATTTGTTCCTCAAAACTGGGACGGTCTTTGTTATCGACCAAGTAACTATCCTGCATTTCGCGGGCAACTACTAAGCCACCGGTCTGACTCATTAATATCGACCCGATTGAGCCCTCAACCCTAAGAACTTTCCCTTCATCATTTGCCAGTTCCATTTCTGGGGCAATATCGGTCTCTTGTTGTTCCAGCTTTAAAGCTTGGGTTGGTTCGTCAAAATTTTGGATTGGCTGGTTGTGGTCGATGTAACTTTCGTGCATTTCACGGGCAACTACTAAGCCACCTGCCTGACTCATTAATATCGATCCGATTGAGCCCTCTACCCTAAGAACCTTCCCTTCCATGCAACCTACCCCTTACCAAGATAAATTTCGCCAGATTCTTCTAACCTTCTGGCTGTCGAAAGAATTTCTTTTTGAGATTCTTCGATATCTGTTAATCTTACAGTTCCGGCGTTTTCGATGTCGTCCTTAAGACCTTCGGCAGCCCTCTTTGACATGTTCTTGAAAAACTTCTCTTTCAAGTCATCCGCAGCGCCTTTCAATGCTACAGTTAAGACCTTCAAATCGGCGCCTCGTATTATTCCCTGCATTGCCTTATCCTCTACCCACTTCAGATCCTCAAATACAAACATTAACTCTTTAATGTCCTCTGTCATGTCTAAGTCCATCTTCTCCATTTGCTCCATCAGTCTCTTCTCCATAACCGTATCTACAAAGTTAAGAATTTCAGCGGCACTCTTCGGTCCGCCAGCCACTTGGGCCTTAATACTAGCGTTGCCTGTTAGCTGGTCTTCCAAAATCTTATTTAGTTCTATCATTGCGTTTGGATGAATCGTCTCAAGCGTTGCAATACGCATAATAATATCGTGCTGTAATCGTGGTGGTATTAATGCAAGGACCTCTGCTGCATCCGTTGCATCGAGATAATCTAAAATTATTGCAATCGTTTGTGGGTGTTCGTTTTTTATTAATTCAGCTACAGAACGTGAACCAATCCACTTCAAGGTCTCTAATCCCTTAGTGTTTTGACCCTGCAAAATCTTATCAATAATTCCGCCAGCTACATCCTCTCCCAGAGCATCATTTAGGGTCTTTCGTATGTATTCCTCATTATTCATACCTAATGAGGTTTGGTCTTTGGTAACTGATAGGAATGTTGCCATTGCAACTTTTACTTCTTCCTTATCAACTTGACCTAATTGGCTTATAACTGTACCAAGACGTAAAACTTCCTTGGGGGATAGCGACTTAAAAACCTGAGTCGATACCTTTTCTCCCAGCGCCATCAATAAAACAGCCGCTTGTCTTTCTTCTGGTTTGATTTCTTCTTCTTCAGCCATAATTCTTTACTTTACTATGTTTCCTTGTTTTCCATATGTGTTGGCTCGTTTATATTTAATAACCTCACTCAACACTGATGACACTTCGCTATTACTAGTAGACTCTAACCCGGTCATCTCTTGCAAAACCCTAAGGCTGTCGTTTGCCGATAGTTGATTCAATATCCTTGTTGTATGTGGTTCACCAACTGCTTCTAACAGTATAGCAGCTTTTCTTATATTAGTCATCATCTCCTCCTATCCAATTTTTAACTACCTGGGCAACAATCTCAGGATCATCATCGGCGATACTCCTAACCTCGGCCATCTCGTCTTCAAATTCTTTCTGGCCAGCCCTTATCATGTCGCCTTCGCTCGGTGGCTTCTCTTCGTCCTGGGACTCTTCTTCTTCTGGCTCTTCTTCTTTTCTAAATATGTTTGCTATCAATGGCTTAATAACCATAAATACAATAATAAGCAGAGATAATATTACAGAGAACCACTTACCGGCATCATATACGATTGGCATATCCCACCACTTCTCTCCTTCCTCAGGATCCCCAGATATTGAAAAATCTTCCATGCCTTCGAATTTCCTTGATACAACGACTACGCTATCTCCGCGCCCTTGATTATAACCAATCGTGTTTTCTACTATCTTCCTTAGTTCATTTATGGCTTCCTCGGAACGAGCTGTATAAGAAACCTTATTGTCCTTATCGACTTCACGCTTATAATTAATTATAACCGCGGCCGTTATTCTCTTTATTTCTGGGGTCTGATTAGTTTCATGGGATATTGTCTTATCCAACTCATAATTCTTGGAGTATCTGCCATCCTTCTTCTTTAAATTTTTATTGTCTGATGATTTATCGCCGTCTTTTTCGGCGACATCTGTTTTTAGTGGTTGATTAGTTAGAGCCCCTGGAACCAATCCTTTATCCAGATTCTTATCGATAACAATGTTTTCAAACCATTCCTCAGACCGTATTTGTCCGCTATTTGGGCGCCACGTTTCTGACGTTTTTTCCTTCTTAATATATTCCATTTGCACGTTAACCTTGGCGCTCACATTGATCTGGCCAATAGCACTTCCAATTATATCTATCACTCTTTTTTCTAACGCGCTTTCTATCTTGGAGTTTGTTTCTGATGTATTTTCTAGATCATTTTTGCTCAAATAATTACCAGAAGTATCAACGACACTTACATTTTCTTTCTTTAGCCTTGGTATTGAGCTACTCACAAGAGCAACTATACTCTTTATCTGTTCCGACGAAACCTCATCCGCAACTTCTAAAATAACAGAAGCAGTTACTGGTGACCGATCTCTTGTGAAAACGCTATTTGGAGGTATCGCGATATGAACCCTTGAGCTCCTTACTGTCTCCAACTTATTTATTGACCTTGTAAGTTCCAGCTCCAACATTTTCTTTAGCCTTGCTGTCTCCATGTCTTTTGAAAGACCCATTTGTTGTCCAGCATCAAAAAAATCTAGATTATCTGATGATTTTAGCAAACCCAAAGAGGACATATCTAGCCTAACCTTATAGACCATATCTCTTTCTACCAAGATTGAATTTGTTGACTCATTTAATCTGTATTCGACACCTTGCTTTGATAGCTGGTCCATTACAGCACCAGAATCTTCTCCACTTAAATTACTATAAAGAACTCGATAAGATGGGGTTGAACCCCACATTATTACGGCGATTATTGCAACTATTGAAAACGCAAGACTACCAATAATACCTATCTGCTTAGATACTGATAGCTCCGTAAACCTACTCCAAGGTGTTTCCATTTATTCCTTATCCATGTTTAAATTGACATTGTAGAAATGTCTCTGTATGCCTTCAACACCTTTTGCGTTGTTGAAATTAAAATCTGTGTTTTAACTTCGGCTATATTTGATGCTATTTTTGCATCTACAAGGCTTACGCTATTATCACCACTTGCAAACTTATTTCCCAGATCTTTACTTACCTCTTGTGACTCAACTACATTTTCTATGGCGCCCTTCAGGGCATCCTGGAAGCTTGCGCCACCGGAACTAATTCCAGCGGAAATAGAACTATCACCCGAAGCTCTCATAGCGTCGATTTTCATTTTTGTTAATAATGATGCGTTTGATATTTCCATATTTATTTATTAATGTATTTTTTGTGCCCTATTCATCCCCATGCAATTAACGAGCCACAAAAATTATCTTTTATTTAAACCTTTTTCTTTTATTCTGTATTGCAGAGTCCTTAGAGATATACCAAGATATTCTGCGGCCTCCTTTCTATTCCCGTTATGTCGGTCAAGAGCTTCCGTCAAAGATAAATCCTTTTTTGGGAATACCTCTACACTTTCAATCACACTACTAGAAACAATTGAAGCACGGTTTATAATATTTCTTAATTCCCTTATATTCCCTGGCCACTCATATTCCATCAATTTTAACACACACGCATCAGTAATTGTCAATTCTTTGTCATATTCTTGATTAAAATCGTCAATAAAATGTTGAATTAGAAATTTTAAGTCCTCTGGCCTCTCTCGAAGTGGCGGTACGTTAACCTCCATAACATTTAATCTATAATATAAATCTTCTCGAAACTCTCCTTTTTCTATCTTTTCTTTGATGTTGGCATTTGTGGCGGCGACCAAGGCGATATCGACTTCGACTTCTTCAGAGGAACCCACTCTCTCTACCATACGCGTTTCCAAAACTCGCAACAATTTCACTTGTAAATCCATTGACATTTCACCGATTTCATCTAAAAAAAGCGTGCCGCCCGATGCCTGAATGAATTTTCCATCGTGTTTTTTATTAGCACCAGTAAAAGAACCTTTTTCATGTCCAAATAAAATAGATTCAAGCATATTAGATGGAATCGCGCCGCAATTTACCGATATGAATCGTCCTTTCCTATTTGTACTCTTATGGTATAAATTCGCGAATACGTCCTTCCCAACGCCAGACTCTCCAAGGAGCAATACCGGAAGACCATTATGACTTGCTGCCATCTTTAATTTCTCGGCTAAATCCTTAGTTGATTTATCCTTCATTATAACTTCATCGAAGTCCACAAATCGGCTATGCTTAGCTAATACTCCAGCAAGAATCCCTTTTGTAAATGGCTTCTCTATGAAATCTTTGGCGCCTTTCTTCATCGCGCTTACTGCACGATCTATTGTTCCATATGCAGTCATTAACACTATTGGCGTCTTCTTTGCATCCATCTCCCCCAATAACCATATTCCATCATGCTTTGGCATCTGTATATCCGATAAGACCATAGAATATCGCTTTTTTTTCATTCTTTTTAAAGCTTCCTCGGCACTACCTACTGCATCACAATCATATCCGCATAACGATACCAACTCCTCCAAAGACTCCAAAAACTCATCGTCATCATCTACTAATAATATTTTGTTATTCACTTAAAACCCCCTATTAACGAACCTTCCAATGGTATTGATATAAATATCTCTATACCGCTACTTACATTCTTGTAAGATATCGAGCCACCATGGGCATCTATTATAAATTTAGTTACACTCATTCCTATTCCCCATCCCTTTTTATGGGATGGAACTCGGCTTTTTTTAAATAAATCTGCATTTTTACTAATACCGCCTGCATTATCTTTATATCTTATTTGAAGATTCATGTCCTCCACCTTCGTTGATATTGAAATATTCAAGTCTTCCGCACACTCATCTATTGAATTATCAACAAGATTTGAAATGGCGCTTACCATCATGCTATTGTTTCCAACAAAATTAGTATTATCACCAGATATATCTATATCAGTTATATGTGCGTAATTGGTCTTTATTGCTGCCAACATAGTGGAAGAACTACTGATTTCTGGAGCTGATTCTGACTTTTTACTAAATTCAAACATTGAATTCAGAAGTTCCGTGATTGAAAAAATGCTGTTTTTTATTTTCTCCACTCGCACCACGGACTCAATACACTCATCCTCAATCATTTCCGCTTGCATTAACACAACTGAAAGTGGGGTTTTTAGTTGGTGTGAAACGGTACTTGCCATCTCTGACATCATCTTGATGCGCGTCTTTTTATTCATTGCGTTTGCTAGATCTAATATTTCAGAGATATCGTTCATATATATTAATACCTCATCGCCATTATGCGAGATTTTTAAATCTATATTTCTCTTTGTCTTAGTTAGGAGATAGGTATTCATATTTGGCTTAAAATTATCCACATATATATTAGACCACATCAAGCCCAAGGGATTAACGCCCAGCAAAGTATCAGCTGAATCATTACTTTCGACTATGATCCCATCGCCATCTACTCGCATAAATCCTATACCGAACTCTGTATATTGAGCCACTATAAGCCCATTCTTTTTATTTTTTCAATTAGGGTTGTCCTTTTTACGCCCAACTCCACCGAAGCGTCCTTAACTGAATTATTATGCTTAATCAATGTCGTATTTATTATGTTCCGTTCATACTCGGTTACTGCATCTTTAAGATTTACATTATGGGCCTTGGTTGGGATTTCTATTGAAAAGTCTTCCTGGTATATCTCATCCTGGATACTTTCACTTTCACTATCACTATCATTATCATTATCCACGCCACCGATAAAGGTTTGTCCTAAAATACTCTTTACATCTCTTAGGTCCAATTTTGGAGAATGGATAAACACATTTCTTCTTTCTACAAAATTTGATAATTCTCTTATATTCCCGGGCCACGCGTAATCCATTAAATATTTATTTGCTTCTTCTGTTATTTGTGCCTCTCCATATACAGAATCTTTTGAAAAACTCTGTATTAATGGCTTAATATCCTCTGGTCTTTTTCTCAGTGGTAATAATTCTAGTGGTATAACATTTAACCTATAATACAAATCCTCTCTGAACTCGCCTTTTTCGATTTTCTCTAATAGATTTGCGTTGGTGGCAGCAATCACGCGTATATTCACCTTCCTATCCTTTGCCTCTCCAACTCGACAAACTACCCTTTCCTGTAAAACCCTTAACATCTTTACCTGCATTTGGATTGGCATATCGCCTATCTCATCCAAGAATAATGTTCCGTTATTTGCTAATTCTATCTTACCTGCGTGATCTGTGTAGGCCCCAGTAAATGCACCCTTCTTATATCCAAATAACTCACTCTCAAATAGATTTTCTGGGATGGCGCCGCAATTTATAACTACAAAATTTGAGTCCTTCCTAACCGAGCTAAGATGTATTGAATTAGATATAACCTCCTTACCAGTTCCGGATTCACCAGTTATTAGAACCGTTGAATCTGCGTTTGCTATCATTGGTATAGTTGCCTTTACCTCATCTATATGTCGTGAGATACCTATAATTTCGCTATAAACATTTGCATCGGTCCTCATCACTTCAAGTGGCAGCGCCAATAAGTCCCCTAAATTAAAATCTCTATTTAAATGATAAGCGCCGGCATACCCCTTACTTCCAATAATAGCCACACCAACACCATTCTTCTTCTTTGAATTCATCAGGCTTGATGCGCCCATAGAATTATAATCGGAATCTATAAATAAAAAATCATTAGAATAGAGCCTCATCAGGGGAGCCTCTTTGGGTGGGATATATTTTACTTCTCTATTATAACAAAAAGTAATCTTATCCATTACAATATTATATAAATCACTGGAACCTGTAAAATAAATCATCTTTTGCGCCTTCCCTTTTTCTTGGTTTTGTTTTTTAAAAAATCATTTTACCATATTTTATTGACGCCTTTCATTTTTTTGACTAAAAACTATTTGGCACGGCAATTGCTTGACAAACTACATTGCCCTTATGGTATAATTTGACTTTTTTCATTATGATTATTTAAATTCTATGTCTACAACTAAATACAAAACGCTATTATTTATATTAATATCCTTGTCTTCGGGCCTGTTGTTGGCGGAAAATCTAAGTTTCGCTAGTGACTCCGAGACCAGTGGCCTAGGGATAGCAAGTATTTTTAAAATGTTTGCCGTCTTAGCATTTATCATTATTCTAATTATTGCTATCAGCAAATTCGCAAACAATAAAGTTTTGAAGCTTGGTGGGGATGAGTTAAGAATAATTTCATCCATACCGGTTGGACAAAAAGAAAGATTGGTTTTGGTGAAAGCCATGGACGAAACAATCCTTGTTGGTGTATCGCAAGGTTATATTAGACACATATCAAACATTCATACAAATAAGGAATTTGATTTACCAGTGAATAATACAAAGGATACCAATGAAATTACATAAATTATTATTTCTGTTAGCACTCCTATTGCCAATTAGTGCTTTTGCGGGGCTGGACTTAGTAACGAGCACAAATGAGGCTGGTAAGACCGGAGCTACATATAGTGTAACAATTGAAATGTTATTATTGATGGCTGGACTTACTATATTACCATCTGCAATAATGATGCTAACATCGTTTACCAGAGTCATTGTTGTCTTGGCGATCCTAAGACAGGCACTTGGAACAATGCAAACGCCTTCAAACCAAATCTTGATCGGTATGGCTTTCTTTTTATCCATTTTTATCATGGCGCCAACCTTAGAAAAAATTAATGATGGTGCGCTTCAGCCATTAATGAATGGAGAAATAACATCTTTTGAGGCCGTTAAGATTGCAGAAAAACCTATTAGAAAATTTATGATGGGGCAAATCAAAGAAGAGGACCTAGGAGTATTTCTTAATATAGCTAATCACGAAGAAGTTGAAAGCTTGGAAGATGTACCATTTACTATTTTAGCTCCTGCGTTTATTACGAGTGAGCTAAAGACCGCTTTCCAAATTGGATTTATGATCTTCCTTCCTTTCGTTATAATCGACCTGGTTGTGGCTTCTGTGCTTATGGCCATGGGTATGATGATGCTATCGCCTATGATGATATCACTACCATTTAAATTAATGCTGTTTGTATTGATTGATGGTTGGGCATTAATCATGGCAAGTTTAGCTGGGAGCTTCCTCACATGAATGAAACGGATGTCTTACAACTTGGGATAAAATCGATGGAATTGGCTGTGCTTATGGCTATGCCTTTACTTGGCGTAACTTTAATACTTGGCCTTGTTGTTTCGGTTTTCCAGGCCGCTACCCAAATTAATGAAATGACTCTGTCCTTCATTCCAAAGCTCATTGGCTTAGTAGCTAGTATCATATTCTTTGGTCCGTGGATGCTTGATCTTTTAGTAAATTTTACTAAAGACATAATATTAAGCATTCCACACATGAAGTAATATTACATGGATGAACTATTAATATTAGAATCCTTTTATAACAACTTTCTCTTTGTATTTATAAGAATATTCTTTTTTATCGCCTTTGCGCCAGTATTCTCTGCAAGCCAAAACGTTAAAGTTAAAATCGGCCTTGCTACCGCAGTCTCAGTATTAACCATGGGGGTTATACCCACTGGAAATATCCCGGATTTGCCAATAAACCTAATATTCTTCGTTATTAGCGAGGCCGTTATCGGAATTGGCATGGCTATGGTTTTAAAAATTGTTTTTGCTATAACCGAGGTTGCAGGACATGCCATGTCTCAAGCTGGTGGCTTGTCATTTGCCGTTAATGCAGATCCACAAAATGGTGTTCAGGTTCCCGTTATTGGTAACTTTCTATCAATATTAACGATGCTGTTATTTTTATCTCTTCATGGATTACCAATATCAATAAAAGCACTTAGTGAATCATACTTAAGCATCCCCCCTGGTCTTTGGCCAGACATTAGTATGATTGAGTCTATTTGGCGATACTCTTCTGTTATATTTAAAACGGCGTTCTTGGTTTCGCTACCCATAGTTACTGCGGTTACCATGGCTAATATTGCTTTTGGAATAATGTCCAGAACCTCACCCCAAGTTAATATTTTGGCCATCGGAATGCCAATTAGTTTATCTATCACCCTATTAATGGTGCTATATGGCCTTGAAACGTATGTCCATATTATGGTATCGATCTTTGATGATACTTTTTCCTTTCTCTTTAACCTTTACAAAAAATAATGTCTAAAGAAGATAGCGCTCAGGAAAAAACCGAAGAGCCCACTCAGAAAAAAAGAGATGATGCCAAAAAGAAAGGTCAAGTAGCAAGATCAAAAGAGCTTGTTGTTAGTATGATGTTTATTGGTAGTGCAATGATTATCCTTTGGGTTTTCCCTGATATATTTGAAATTTTTAAAACAATGACCAAACATTCATTTATGGAATTTGGGATTAGGGCTAGCGAGAAGCACGTTATGTTTTCTGAAATGACTTTATGGGGATTGGCATTTATTGAGGCGCTTATTCCAATACTTGGAATTACTGCGCTTTTGGCTATATTGTCTTCCATAGCATTAGGTGGGTGGACGATGTCTATGAAATCGATCCAACCTAAACTTGAAAAAATATCTCCTATCAAGGGGATGAAAAGAATATTCTCCATGAAGGGCCTTATGGAGCTCATTAAATCAATATTTAAAATCACCATCGTTGGTAGTGTTGGCTGGCTGCTTTTTCTGTCATATAAAGATGAAATAATATTACTACCATTTCATGGCCTTAATGGGGCGCTTGAGGCTGTGGCTATACTGGGTTGGTTTTTCATAATTACGTCCTCGGCCCTTTTTGTTATTGCCTTCATTGATGTACCCTTTCAAATATACAACACTACGAAAGAACTAAAAATGACAAAACAAGATATCAAAGATGAAATGAAAGATACAGAAGGAAGACCGGAAGTGAAGATGAAAAGAAAGCAAATTGCTCGTCAATTAGCTTTTTCTAGACAAATGGATGATGTCCCTAATGCCGATGTTATTATTACAAATCCAACACACTACTCAATTGCCATCAGGTATAATAGTGCAACTGATGAGGCCCCGATAGTTATCGCAGCTGGCACAGACATGCTAGCGTTGAAGATTAGAACCATTGCAAAACAACATAATGTTAATATCGTTGAATCTCCGCCTTTGGCACGATCCTTGTATTACTTCTGTGAAGCTGGGGAAGAAATACATCCCGGCCTATATGAGTCAGTGGCTAAAATACTCACCTATGTTTATATGCTTAATGACTACAAATCTGGAAATGGTAAAAAGCCCAACTTGGGTGCGATTGAAATTAATGAAGAATTGAAAAGATAATATAAAATAATGTTTGAATTTATTAAAACCAAAGGAATAGGAACACCAATATTATTATTAGCAATAATGGCTATGATAGTTATTCCGCTGCCCCCAATTCTATTAGATTTGTTTTTTACTTTTAACATTGTGCTATCGTTAATAATTCTAATGGCGGCAATTTATTCAAAGAGACCACTTGAATTTGCATCATTCCCGACAGTTATATTAATAGCAACCCTTTTTAGGCTAGCCCTTAATTTAGCATCTACAAGGGTAGTATTACTAAATGGTCAAAATGGTGGTGATGCCGCTGGTCAAATCATTGAGGCATTTGGTGAAACCGTTGTCGGTGGTAATTATGCGGTTGGTATAATTGTATTTTTAATCATGATTATTATTAATTTCTCCGTTGTGACCAAAGGTACTGGTCGCGTTGCGGAAGTTTCCGCAAGATTTACGCTTGATGCAATGCCCGGAAAACAAATGTCTATTGATGCTGACCTATCAGCTGGCGCAATAGACCAAGAAGAAGCAAAGCAGAAGCGAAAAGAGTTATCTTCTGAATCTGACTTTTATGGTTCTATGGACGGTGCTTCTAAATTTGTGAAAGGTGATGCTGTTGCTGGTATTTTGATTTTGCTTATCAATATTTTTGGCGGGTTAATCATTGGCATGGGAACCTATGACCTAGACTTGTCAACTGCCGCTGAATACTACATTCTATTAACAATTGGTGATGGACTGGCGGCACAAATACCATCCCTGCTACTATCAACAGCCACAGCAATAGTTGTAACGAGAGTGTCATCTGACACTGGAGATCTAGGTCACGAGATAACAAGTCAACTTATTAAATCTAAGGGGATATTGGTCACCGCGGTAGTTATCTTTATTATTGGCATTGTGCCCGGAATGCCAGGATCTATATTCCTACCCATTTCCGCCATACTATTTCTTTCTTTCCTTTTTATAAGTAGAAAAGAAAAGAAAAATATTGAAACAAAACTCCTAGAGAAAGAAGAAGTCTCGAATAAACCAAAGCCGAGCAAGGAATTATCTTGGGACGACCTTAGTGCGGTTGATGACATTTGTCTTGAGGTTGGATATAGACTAATCCACCTTGTCGACGTGCAAAAAGGCGGACATTTGATCGATAAAATTAAAGGTATTAGAAAAAAAATCTCTTCTCTTATTGGATTTTTAATACCATCGGTCCACATTAGGGATAATCTTGACCTTGACCCCGACACATATAAAATTAATGTTATGGGAATTGAGGTTGGGCAGGGTCAAGTTGAAAAAGACCTACATCTTGCAATCAACCCTGGTGAAGTGTATGGAGAATTAGAAGGAAAATCAACATCTGATCCAGCATATGGGTTACCGGCTATATGGATTACAGAAGACCTTGTAGATCAAGCTAATTCATATGGATACACAGTGGTTGATGGTGGGACGGTCGTGGCCACTCACATATCTAGAATAATTCAAGAACATATTCCTAACTTTTTCGGTATCGATGAATTAATCAATATGATTAATCAAATAGAAAACAAAAACCCGAAATTGGCTGAACAACTTAAATCAGATAAAGTTGACGATGGATTATTTATGAGAACCATGCAAAAGCTCCTATCGGAAGACGTATCTTTATTACAATTTAAGAATATTTCCTTATCTTACCTAACTGCACTATCAAAGACAACAGATGAAGAAGAGCTACTGAAACTAACCAGAGAAGGTATTGGGAAATTTATCGTATCACCTCTAATAAACGAAAATGAAGATAAGTCTATTGATGTTTTGGCCTTGGATCCTGCTCTTGAAACTTTAATTACGGAAGCTGTGGCGCAATCGGTCGCTACTGGCACAATAAATATTGAACCTTCAATGGCTGAAAAACTAGGAAATTCTCTTAAGAATTTAATTAATGAGAATGCCGACATTGGTGATGATCCAGTCGTATTGACCAATGGTAATATTAGATCATTACTTAGTGGATTTTTCAAACACATGTTCCCTGACATTCATGTACTTTCATATGGCGAGATACCCGCATCTATGAAAATTAATTTTATTGGTAATATTGGATAACTTTTATTATGATTATTAAAAAAGTAGAATCAGATAGCATGTCAAGCTGCCTTAAACGGGCCAAAGATTTATTTGGAACTAATGCAAAAATACACTCTACAAATAGGCTTTCGAATGGTAGATACCAACTCGTGGCAAGTGGCCCTGAAATAGTTAGGAGTATTAAGAACAAATCTCTTTCTCTAGATGATGATAACTATATTGAAGATTTCGTTCAAAAAGATGACCATCTTGAAGCATTTAAAATAGACTTTAATAGATTTTCGGAAAAAATATCTTCTCGGTTGGATAAAATGGACCGGAGTATTGAAGGAGTATCTTGGGGTGTTGAATCAAAATTAAACCCAAATACGGGGGTAATTCTAGGTATGCTGCTGGAAAATGGGGTGGCTCATGCTGATGCAAAAAACCTTTGCAAAAACCTACCAAGAGATAGAGAATTCGCCCTCAACAGAGCCAAACATGAGCTGATTAATGGTGCTGACTTTGGGTTTGAGTTTGATAAGGGCATTCATGGCTTCTTTGGTCCATCTGGATCAGGTAAAACTACCGCCTTACTAAAAATTGCTATTTTATTAAAAAATAAAGGAATCTCTTGCTGCATTATCGCCGGTGATTCCAACACTCCTTCCGGCCCCGTTGAAATCAAACACCTAGGAGATTACATTGGTATTGAAGTATTCAATAAAACATCCGATGTTCCCAAGAAAACTTTTGAAGCTATTTTAGTTGATAACCCAACTGATAAAATGTTTGAATCTAAGCTACTAATAAAGCATTTAATTTCATGTTGCTCAATTAACAATAGCTGCTATGACAAATACAATGAGTATAAAAATAAATTTTCATCCATAATAATAACTAAGATTGATGAAGTTGATAAGATTGGAAATCACCTAATACTATCTAAAAAAATTAAAGCACCCATTTCTTTTATAAATAATTCATACGAACTAAATATAGATATGGAAACAATGGACTCGGATGACGCTGAGTCTCGTTTATCTACCACTACCGACAATCAAAAAGCATTTATTGATAATTTAGTCGACGAAACTAACTCAGTTACGTTACCAATAACAATTATTGACGGTGAACAATCTAATATAGGACAAAATAACAATGCGCTGTAAAATATTTAATATAATATCTGGAAAAGGCGGAGTTGGAAAAACCACTACCGCCGTTAACCTTGCTCTTTCTTTTTCTAAATTAGGTAAAAAAGTATTAATATTTGATGCCGATACATCACTTGCAAATGTTGATGTATATTTCGGGATAAAATCAAAACACACAATATTGGATTTTGTTAATGGAACTTCCAGCCTTCAAGATGTTATCTCTAAAATTGATGAAAATCTTTTTTTAATTCCATCCATTTCTGGCTTATCAGAATTATCTGAAATGACAGGAATTCAAAGATTTGGTCTTAAAAATTCTATAAAATCCTTAGAATCATCTTTTGATATTATTATTATTGACTCGGGGTCTGGCATTACCAAAGACATTACCGATTACATTGTTTCCGAAGGAGAGATAATTATAGTTTTAAACAATGATATACTGAGCCTGACTGACTCGTTTGCTACCATTAAGGCCATGCATAGGCAATTTGGTAAAAAGGAATTTCTTATTCTTTCCAACAAGATGAATGCAAAAGAATCCAACAAAATATTTCATCGCCTAAGCGGGGTTTGTGAGCGGTTTATACCAAATACAAAATTATCCTTGTTAGGCAATATTAATTATTCAGATGATTTTAAAAACAAAATACAAAACAGAAAAATAGATAGGAAGAAGATTTTAATACAAAATCAATTGTTTTTAGACATTGCAAACAGTATCATATATAATAATAATAAACGCAATCAAAACACTCTCAATGAACGGTCTTATGAAAAAAAATAGAGCTATTTATGAATATTCAGAAAACAAAGTAAAACGAGAGCTAAGCTCAATTGTTGATGAAAATATCCATTTGGTTCATCAGGCGGTTGCGTCAATATGTAAAAAACTTCCTAGCCACATTGAGCATGATGATATGTTTCAAGTTGGAAGCATTGGACTATTAAAAGCTGCAAAGTCATATACCGGCGCTAATGGTGCCAAATTCTCTACGTACGCTTATTATAAAATAAGGGGGGCCATCTACGACGAAGTGCGCTCATCCGATTGGAAACCAAGAAGAGCACAAAAAAGAACAAAAGATATTGCAATTGCCATTAATACTCTGGAAAAACGTGGATTTATATCCCCCGCTGATACCAAAATTGCCGAAGAGCTTAACATATCAATGGAAGAATATAATACGTGGATTAGAGAAACCTCTACATCAAAAATTATACCAATGATTGATGACAAAGGAGATTATTATGACGCAAATACGCCAGATAATACGTATGCAAATATTGAGAGTGCCGATTTACAAAGGCTAATTAAAGAAGCCTTGGAAAAACTACCAACAGAATCGGCGCAAATTGTATCGCTTCACTACATGGAAGAACTTAGCTTTAAAGATATTGGATTTGTTATGGGAGGAATATCTCCGGCCAAATGTTCTAGAATATTTAAGAAATCCTTAATTACGATCAAGGCGCATCTAATTAACAACGAGGTTGGCATTGGCTAGAAAAAAGAAATGTCCAGAACACGTTGATCATGAAAGGTGGCTAGTTAGTTACGCCGACTTTATTACGCTTCTATTCGCATTTTTTGTTGTTATGTATGCAACCGCCTCCATCAACTTGGGTAAGTATAAAATATTATCAGACTCCCTCTATGGTGCCTTTAGAGGCGAACCGAGAGTACCTGAACCTATCCAAATTGGCATAGTTTCAAAATCTCCGAACCTTAATACACACCTAAAGAAGAAGGTGAAAGAGAGGATGAAGAAGAAAATTGAAATTCAAAAATTCACAAATGTCTCTGAACTGAAAGGTGGTAAAAGTCAAGAAGAACAAAAAAAGAAACAGATTCAAACTACCAAAATTGAGAGTGCAAAGACGAAAGAAATAGTTAGCAAAAAAAGTAAAAAAAGTAAGACAACTGAAACTAACAAGAATAAAAATTTAAAAAAACAACAATCAACCTCTGACGTCAATAAGTCTCAGAAAGGAGAATCTCACAAAGATAAGGTGTCGAGGGTTGAAAAAATTAAGTCTCAGAATAAGGGCATGAAGACGAAGGAAAAGGTTTTAATGGGCAAGCTTATGGCTAAAATTGCTCAGAAAATGAAAAAACAATTTTCTAATCTTATCAACAAAGAGCGTGTCAACATTAGACATAATAATAAATTTATTGCGGTTGAGCTAAATAATAACTTCTTCTTTAACAAGGGTGACTATGTATTTAAAAAGGAAGCAATCCCTGTAGTTGGTAGGATTGTTGATGTCCTTAATAGATATCCAAACTTCCCGATTATTATTGAAGGACACACGGGGATTAATACCACCGATACCACCGATAAGCATAGCGCTTGGGAACTTGCAGCCCTTAGAGCAACTGGTTTGGTGCATATATTAACTGATTTCTCAATTGCGCCAGATAGGATTACGGCCTCTGCCTTTGCGGAATTTAAGCCATCCTATAACAACGAGACACCCGAGGGAAGAAGAAAGAATAGAAGAACAACAATCTTAATTAAGGCAGATCCTCAAAATACACAGTTCTTAAGGTTGCTTAGAAAACTTCCGAATGTTGATTACAGTAGAATTTATGACTTCACTGAATAATCGTATAAGATAACCTTATGCTATTCAAAAAATTAATAATTATACCAATCGCCATCATCTCTCTCGATGGACTGACGGGCATTAACAATATTAATCAAACGCCCTTTGAAAATAATCTTAGAATCATGAGCTTTTCCAATTTAAATGGTGCAATTAATGAATCTGAATATTATCAAGGAGGTAACTCCATTTCCCATGGGGGAACTGAACAATATCCAATAGTCTCCAATAAAGGTATTGAAAAACACTTTTTTTTAAAGCGAGACAAATTTCATGGTGGTGGCATGATAAATCTTGCCAAACTAATAGAGACCAAGAGACTTGAAGTTGGGTATAAGAATAATGTGCTCGTTGACGCTGGAGGCACCCTAGTGACTAACGATATTGATAGTGATAATTTTAAAAACACTATGTCCCTACACATAGACATGGGGGTTGATGTATTTGGCATTGGGAGAGAACTATTAAATGGCGAAGAACAAATAATGCATATCGCAAAAGAATACGAGGGTAGCGAAGTGGGTATTGTATCAACAAACATCTCTGATGATGGCGGATTCTTATTTAATCCATTTATGGAATTTGCTTTTGCTGGGAAAAAAATTGTCTTTGTTGGGCACTCAAACGTACACATTGGTCAGGGGAAAATTTATAAATCTGGGTTTTATGTATCTAAAAAACTAGATAACCTAAGGAAAATGGTGGGATATTTCGTTGATGATGATTTATTCGTTATATTAGTCTCATCAAACTCAATAGCGCACAATAGTGAAATAGCCAGAACCATACCTGGCATTAGGGTTATTATTGGAGGATCAGACAGTCTAGAACTTCCACATCCAATTTTTGTAAAAAATGATCTAGGAAATACATTGATCACAACATCTGGATCTAATGGGATGTTCCTGTCCACCCTAGATATTAATTTAGATAGTAAAAACATGGATGAGTTTAGATATAAGTTGATACCAACAATATCGAAGGATATAAAAAAGAAACTACAAGGATATAGATTCTTTTTTGGCCAAGAAAAATTTGATTTTAAAAAAATAATAAAAACAAATAAAGCATTGTCTGTCGATAGTATTAAGATGGGAAGCCTTGATTCTTTTTTTCTTAAATCACTTGCCGACCACCTAAAACCAGATTTAATTATTGGGTCACCCCCTCTTGGCAAAATAAGCATTAAAGAAAATAACGACATTACCGAAGAACATCTACTTACATACTTCGGCATGGGTAATAATAAAATTATTGACTCTTTTTTCACTGGGGAAAAAATAAAGGAAATTATTTATAAATATTACAACAGTAATTATTACCTATCTAATGGAAATTATATGAACATTAGACATTTTGGCCTTGATTTTACCGTCACGCAAAAAAATAATGAAAATATTATAAAAATTAATTCCATTAACAATAAGCCCTTTGATGAGAAAACTCAATATAGATTGGTTGGGTGGGGAGACTGGATATCTAAAGCAACTGATGGTATCGGAATTGAAAAATTCATTATGGAAGAAATATTTAAATAATTAGAATTATTTTTTTATTGAAGCCAAATTATAATAAAAAAACTACACAAAAAATCATCTAAACTAGTTCATATAGCTAAATAAGGATATCTTGGATATCTTTGCATATGACTGTTGAGCCGCTTGTAATGATGTTATTTGCGATGTTAGTCTAGTTATTGCCTCGGCATAATCTAAATCTTTTAGATTTGCCCTCGAATCCTCTAAATTTATAGACATCGAATTATTCATAGACCTTTGAATATCTAGAGATGTCAATCTTGAGCCCAATGATGTTCTTGTTGATATTATGTTTTCATCGGCCTTACTGATCGTGTTTAGGGCCAAATCAAAATCCTCAGGAGTCTCGATGGCATTTTCTAACTTATCAGCGAAATCATTTAGCATTTTAAATACATTTTCCTTAACCCCGTCGTCTCTCTTTATGGAAAAAATATCACCGGCATCATTTGACTGCACCTTTGTTGAAAACCCTGTTTGTAAATACCTAATCCCGGTATCACCTTGATATACAAAAGTGCCACCACTCTCAATAAAAGGTTTCGTTGACGCCTTGTATCCTGAAAATAAATATTCTCCAGATGAATCCTTTGTATTAGCCAATTCAGCCATATTCTTAACGTAATCTTTTATTGTTAATGCCATTGACCTTCTATCATTGGGAGCCATTGTCCCAGAATTAGACCTAATAACTAACTCTTTTATTTGAGTCAATACCTCAAATTCCTGAGATAGCACTGTCTCCTCTAAAGAAAGCCTCGAATCCAAATAATTAATATTTGTCTCATACCTATCCATCATTGTAATTGATTGATTAAGTGCCAATATAGATGAGGTCGCAATTGGGTTATCGGATGACTTTATTAACTTTTTACCCGATGACAATTGCTGTTGGGTCTTTGCCAATTCTGCCTGCTGCTCAGCAAGACCTGCCATCAATTGGCCCGATATTTGACTTGTTGATATCCTCATTTATCTCTTTCCTTAAACTGTATTAATTAATATTTGAAACATCTTGTCTGCCACTTGAATAACTTTAGCGGCAGCTTGATAGGCCTGCTGTAATTTTATTAAATTTGCTGCCTCTTCATCCAAATTAACCCCAGACACTTCAGCTCGTCGCTGTTCTGCTTGGGCTAACAATGCTGACTGGGCCTCGGCGTTTATAGAATTATTATGAGCTAACGATCCAACAGATGCCACTATATCCTCATATACACCATGAATAGTCTCGGTTCCATTTAAAAATAAATTTTCAAACTGTAACGATGCCATGTCTAAGGTAGACCTGTTATCACCTGAAACATCACTTCCCTCGGCTGTTTTCATGTAAAATTCAGCGCCATCTGGTACATTACCGGAAATATTAAAACTCCAAGCCCCATAGCTTATTTTTTGCTCGGATTTTGTTGGATCATATGTTGAAGTTGCCAGAATATTCAATGGGTCGCTTGCCAGCGCTATGTTGAACACTCCAGAAGCTTGATCCAGGACTATATTATAGTTATTTCTTAACTCCGTCGGGATTGTTGGTAATGAATTATTTATAATCTCATAATCCAACTCACCAGAAGAAACCTCTACATCATAATCCAATTTTGAACTTGATTGAATTGGATAAGCAGTAGCTACCAAAGCAGGTGAGGTTATCTGAGACCTGATCGTCATTAAGGAATCTTCGGTTGGACTTATTAGAAACATATCTCCGGCATTTGCGGTGCCAGAATCCAAAGAAATATTCATTCCCTCAAAATCAAAATCATCAGTAGTTACAGTTTTGTTTGTTTGAGTATTTTCGTTTACTATAATCCAAGAGCTTGCTGTCTTAGTTACTCTATATACATCCGACTGCAAGTCGTTTTTTACGGCTTTATTAAAAGTAATAGCCAGTCTAGCATCGCCGGTATTATTGGCGCTAGATTTGGATATGGAATCAGCGATATTAAATACATCGCCTCCAAAATTACCACTTTCATCTATTCCAGTTCTATGTTGATTATTTATGGTTGTAGATACCCAAGCCGCAAGACGTCCTATAGAGCGCTTTATATTTGGAATCTCGTTTGTCATAAAAGATATAACACCCCCGAGCTCCCCTCCCTTAATTTGATCTGAAACCTTTAAGGTATTTTGACCGCTCTTAAGATGAACTTCCATTTTCGAATTATCAAACTCACTTGGCGATAGAATCATTTCCCTTGATCCGGAAACTGTTATTAAAGGCTGACCATTTGATATAAAAATATTAATACTTCCATTTTTATTATCAAGCGTACTAACGTCTATCTTTTCACTTAGCTTCAATAATAAAAGATCCCGCTGATCATATAAATCATTTGGCTGTCTATTACTTGAAACTGATGCATTAACAATCTTTTTATTTAAATCAGATATGGCATTTGTGTATGAGTTTATCTCTCTTACTATATTTTTTTGTCTTCCATATGACTCTGCCTCTACGCCCTCTACCAATGAACCTAATGAATTAAATCTATTGGCCAATGAATCAGCAGCGGTTACAAATTGTTTTTTCGCTGATGATGATGATGGAGATTCTGCTACTGATTGCAGTGATACAAATAAATCCTGTATTTTAGGAGATAATCCTGATTTTTCGTTGGAAAAGATAGAGTCTAATTCATCAGAAAGGGTTTCCATTAAGTTAAATTTGCTACTTGATGAAGAAACTTCATTTAAATTTGTCTGCGCAAACTTATCCCAAATACGAGTTATTTGAGAAACTCCCGTTCCCGTTCCTAAAAATCCGTCTCCGGTAAATAAAGCATCATTCACAGAAAGGCTGACTCTTTGTCGTGAAAAGCCTTCGGTATCGGCATTTGTAATATTATGACTTGCCGTCGCCATTGACTTCTGAAAAGCCAATAACCCCGAAATACCTATACCAACTGAATCTACGCCCATATTTTTCTCATCCTAATTATCTTTATTACCTTCCTAACTGAATTGCCTCTCTCAACAACTCATCCCAAGTACTAATAACCTGTGCATTAGCCTGATAACTACGTTGTGCTGTTATTAGAGCCACTAGTTCTTCTGCTAATTCCACATTCGAACCCTCTAAACCGCCTGATTTTATTGAACCAAAATCACCATTGGCAGCAACTCCCGTAATAGGGGAGCCAGATGCCGAAGTTTCCATAAATAAACCATCACCCAATTGCTTTAATCCATTTGGATTGTTGAAATTGGCAAGGGCCAACTGGCCAAGGGTTCTACTTTCACCGTTGTTGAATCTAATACCAATTAAGCCGCTTTCTGAGATCTCTATTCCAGCCATTGAACCAGTAGAAAAACCATCCTGATTTACCTCATTTATGTTAAATGGATTTCCATATGCCGTTACGGAATTAAAATTAAACGTAAGAGGATTTATGTCGCCGGCACCAGTATCTAATTGTGCAGCATCGATTTTATAAATAACCTGGTTATTAATATTTCCATCTATGTCTGTTAGTCTACCGTTGGTATCGAATTTAAATGATGCATAATCCAAATATTGGCCTGCATTTAGTGGATCCTCTGCCTGAACAATGTCGTCTCCTAGCAGCATCCTCTGATGCCAAATAGATGGATCCACCTTATCCTTTGTAAAATATACTGATGCCAAATGAGGGATACCCAATGAATCATATAGAGTAACAGACGTTGCAAAATTATATGTGTCGGGGTTGTTTTTATCGAAAGTATCATTATCGTGTAAGACTATTTGTGGTGGGACTTCTGCTGCTGCATCCAAATTAGCAGATATAGATACACTCTTTGTTTGTGATGGAAGCGCTGAATCCCTGGAAAATTTTAACTCCTCAACAAAAGAAGTAATTTTTCCATTTGCATCGGCCTTAAAAGCCATTAATTTTTGCCCTGTAGCAGTCAGAACATCTCCTTCACGACTGACACTAAGAGCGCCAACCCTTGTAAATAAGACGGTTCCGTCAGTATCCTTTACCTGGAAAAAACCTTGGCCATTTATTGCAAGGTCTAATTCATTTCCCGTCTTTCCTATATTACCCTGTAAAAACTTCTGGTCGATTTTCTGGACATTTACTCCGGATCCAACTGAACTTGACCCCGTCTCCATCTTAAAACCACCGGCTTTTGAAGCGCCTGAAAATATATCTCCATATCTGGCGAAAGACGACTTAAATCCTGGGGTTTCTGTGTTTGATATGTTGTTTGATGTTATCGCTATCGCAGTCTTTGCCGCAGATAAACCACTTAATGCTGTTAAAAATGGATTTGCTCCCATGTTACTAAATCTCCTTATCGTCCATTATCTCTACCAAATCAGACCTTCCAATCTGAGTTCCGTTCGATAATTTTATTGAAATATCTGTACCTGATACATCCACACTTCTTACCTTATCGGTTATCTGTGGTTGCACCAATTCTCCGGTTTCTACGTTAGTTATACTTATTGAAAATATATTTCCATTATTAATTTCATCACCTTCATATGTATATGATATACTTCCATCAAACGATGTTACATTTTCATCACTTAATGACTTACCGGCCTCGTCCGTTATCTTTATATTAAATTCACCAGGCAATGCTGTTTTTGCACTTATTTGTGTCGTTGCACTTGTCTGAATAAACCTATCAGTGTTATATGAGACGCTCTTTCCAACTAACAATGATGCCTGCAATGAACCCGAGGACAAAAGAGTTGTTGATAAATCTTGGAATGCTGAAGTTAAATTCTTACTCTCTTCTAATGCCGAAAACTGGGCCATCTCTGCAATGAATTCACCGTTCTCCATAGGTTCCATGGGATCCTGATGTTGTAGTTGCGCCGATAATAATTTTAAAAAATCATTTTGATCCAACTCGGTATTGCCGTAAGTTTTCACCTTCGGCGCTATGGTGGTCTGGTCTATATAATTATCTATTGTTGACATATAATTCACTTTTATTCATAATATATAAGAACTATGGCAATTAGCATGCCAAGCGACTACATATACATTAAAATATATATTTTTCTTGACTTTAATACTTGCCTGTGTATTATATTACTGAACTAATTTACACAATCATCTCTCAATACTGTCATGGCCATAGAAGAAATTAACGCCTCTGCGAATCCTAAATCTCGAAAAATAGAGACTGCCGATGTTATTTTGCCGGTACAAAAGGTTGAAAAAGTTAAAATTGAAAAGATTGAAAAGCCAAAAATTGAAAAGATTGAAAAGCCAAAGATTGAATTTAGAACAAATAGGGCATCGGAAGAGATTGCAACAAGGGCATTAAATAAGTCTTTGCCACCTCAACTATCTTCTTCAATTTCCTTTGACAAAAGTATAAATATGATGGTAGTAAATATCACAGAAAAAGAGACTGGTGAAGTTATAAAAACAATACCATCTGAATCTATGATTAATATTATTAGAAACAGAGGAAAAATTGGAAATCTGATAAATACCAAAGTTTAAATTTATCCCAATAGAAAACCTTTTATATCAATATATTGATAATACTCATTTACAACCAAAACAAACGCCGAGGCTGATATAAATTGCCCAAATGGTCTTTCTTTGTCTTTGTAAAATGGAATAAAAACCAAAGCCATCATTGCAGATAGCAATAACATAAAAGGAATATTTGCTATTCCTATTATCGCGCCAAGTGAAGCTACTAATTTAACATCTCCCATACCCATAGCTTCTTTCTGCAATATAATACTAGTTATCCACATTGCAGAAAATAGCATTATATATCCGCCAATAATTCCATATATTATCTCCGATTGGCCTATATTTGTAACTTCGCCTGTCAATACCAACCCCAGTATTATTAAATATACATGGGCGGCATCTGGGATTATCTTAATCTTAATATCAATATATGAAACCAAATACAATATAAAAAATAATAATTGAAAATATACATAAACTAAAATATCTGTTTTTGTATACTGATATATTAATAAACTAATGAAGGCATATATAATCAAATATACATAATCACCCTCTTTGACTATATTTCTATTGAATCTTAAAAACCATAAATAATCTTTCTTGATACTTGGATCAAAAAACTTTTTTTCTTCTTCGATTAATTCGTTTTTATATGTAGCGCCTAGATAATAAAAAGCTACCATAAACAACAATGTTGTAAAAAATAGCACCAGAATTGTTAGCTTGTTGCGGTCGTGCTTTCATGGCCTTCGGAAATTGAAGAGTTTATTGTTCCAGATCCCTTAGTGCCACGTAGTTCTTGTGGTATTCCCCTCCAACCTTCGCGTATTGACTTTAAAATATCTATTACTTCATTTAACTTCTCTGGGTCTGACTTAAGATTTCCCCTCATTATAGATTCTATTGAAAATTCATATAAATCAAAAAGATTATTTCTCATCTCATTATCTTCGTCACTCAAGCTTTGCTTTAATGCCACGACTATATCAAAAGCCTTTCCCAAGACCCTTCCCTTCTCGGAGATTTCATTTCTCTCTATATAACCAATAGCCTTTGATAAATTATCTATTCCCGCAGTTAGTAGCATATCTATAAGCTTGTGTGGATCAGCATATGCAATTGAGGCATCTGTTGATGTTTTTTTGTATGCGTTAATTCCTTTCTTCATTTTATATTCCTAAGTTATATGATTTATTTATTTTACTTTACTTTATTTTACTTTATTTTTCTTTATTTTTCAAATAATATTTTTAGCTATTGAGTCCTTGGAAATTTGTAATTTGATCTAATTGTGCTGACAACTGATCTTGTTCACCTCTTAACTTAGTCAAGAGTATGTCCAGGGCCTGAAATTGCTTTAAATACCGCTCTTCTGCCTTATCCTGGTCCTCATATAGCTTATCTATAGTCTCTCCGATTGTAGTCTTTGAGGTCTGTAGATTCTCTGATTTCGTCTTCAAAAAGCCATCATCGCCTGCAAAATCTTTTATTATCTCTTTTAATGAATGAGAAAAACCTTTACTGGCGAATATACTGAATGACTCCCCCTGAGTTATGGAATCATTATTTATCTCGACTTCTATTAAGTCATTCTCTATTTTAAAACTATTTATGTAATCTGTATCTACACCATCCACTGAAACTTGACCCGTAGTCGTTGCATTACTAATTATTGAGCCAAAGGAAGATAACCCGGAAATATCACTTATTTCCAGCAAACCTGCCGAAATATTCATCTGCTCAAATAATATACTTGTCTGATAAAATCCATTTAAAAAATTTGTTGATAGCTTGGCTGATATTGGAACATTATTATCGGCCAAATCTTGATTTATTTGAGATAATAGTTCGGAATAATTATTAAAAGAGAAATCATCGCCTCCCTCTCCTAGACCTCCAAGCAAAAGTGCTCCGCCAAAATATAAATCTATGCCTCTTGATATGGTAACAGCTGTTAAATTAGGATCGGTTGCCAAACTTGCGGTTGCCACGCTGTTGGATGCAGTTGGCTTACTATTTACCACTACTGTCTTATTAAAAGATTCAGATATATCTTCCATTTCTCCAGATAAAGTTACGCCTGAATTGTTTGAGCCAAAACCATTTGATATAAGAGATATAACACCAACCCGATCATCCTCTAATGCGGCCATAAATTTTGCCTTATCTATACTAAGAGAGCCGGCAACTTCGCTTTTTACGCCGATACTGTATAGAGACTGATATGCACTGCCTGGGTTATCGCCTTGACTAATCATGGCCGTTTGTAACTCCCTTAATAGCATATTTATATCTGAATCACCAGTAAAAGCCGCGGCTTTATTTTCTTCTGAATTGTAACTGGTATACTCCTTTATCCCGCCTATAATAGCGTTATACTGGGAAATAAAGCTATCTAAGCCCTTAAAAACTATCTCATCATCCTCTTCTATCGTGAAGTATTGTGGATCGTTTAATTGATCCAAAGCATTGTCTGTATTTATCGTAAGCTCTAAACCACTGATTGTATCATTAAATGTATTAGTTGAACTCTCTACAGTTACGCCATTTATTTTTATAACGGCATTTGATGCAGCTCGTGTCTGAATCATTGTTGTATCGTATGAATTAAAATCGAGCTTTGATAAATTTGAACCTTGCGAATCTATTCCATCCACCACGATAAGACCATCTTGGCCCTTACTCTTTGACGATATGGAAAGAACATCACCTGATCCATTATTAATAACCACAGCCATCACTCCCTCACTACCGTTGTTTATTCTATCTGCTACCTCATAAACACTAGAACCAGCAGGGATACTTATTGAGCTGGTTGTGCCATTTACGGTTATATTTAGATCGCCTTCAAATTCATCACTTGATGAAAACTCTCCTGATTTCAGCATATGAGCAGATGCCACTGAAGAAACCTCAATTTCATAATTTCCGCTAAGTGCATATCCTTTGGAATTAACTTCCATTATTTTTGATTCAGACATGTATGAGAGCTTATTTCCATTCATGGCACCTACACCCATCGCATCCAAGTTTGTATCAAACGAATCCAACCCTGCAAGAATTGCTGATAACCCTGAAATTTTTGAATCGATTTTATCTGCCTGCTTGGTAGCATTTGATATACGTCCGCCCATATCAGCTCGCGCTAATCCTGATGACATCCCTTCTATATCCAACCCAGAACCGAGTCCCGGTACACTTATTCCTGCCATTTTCTAAACTCCCTTTTTTTATCTTTATAATACTATTAGCGGCATATTATTTTACTTATTTGATCGTTTTTATATTATTGTCCGCTAACAAATGTATAAACTAATCCTCTAATACCCATATTATGAATACTATATCCCACAATCCAACCCGCAATACCTACAAAATAGAAAACGTCGCTGATATAACTTTTAAAAAAGACCTAATCAGCACTGATGATCTTAGAAAAAATGAAGAAATAAAGAAGATAATTAGTCTTGGTGAATACTCTATTGATATGGACAAGCTATCCCTAGTTTTATCCAACAATATTTAAGCATAAGAATCTATTAATCCAACGCCAGAGACTATTATATCATCTGAATCATCAACGCTCGATGATTCACTAGAATACAAAGAATCCTCTCTACCGCTATCTTTATTATCGCCATTATTGCCTCCGTCACGATGATTTATATCAAAATTCATTAATCCCATGTCACCATCTGAAAAAGACTTTTGCATTCTTTCTGAATGAATATCTAAAACCTCCTTTGTGGCTAAACTATTTACGAAAATTGAAATATTCATTCCGTCTTCCACTTTATTAATTTGGATCTCTATGGGGCCCATACTACTTGGGTTGATTCTGGCTATTATATTGTTGGCGCCTTTTGATATTAAATTATTTAACTTATTGGCTATACTTGAACCCCAATTCTTATTTAAAATATGAGTTCTTTCAGTCATCAACATCTTGCTATTATCTGACTCACTAACGCTTGATTCGGATAACTGACTCACAGCTGACTGTGCAGCGATAGCGTCGACCTTATCAGGAGCCATAGAAGGAGCCATTTGGACACGAACCTTTCCGTCATTATTGGCACCACCCACCATCTTGGCCGCCAATACCTGCTGTGCTTTGCTTAAATCTAAATTAGTCTCTATTTGATCTTCGATATCTATATCGGGTACAGATTGAGTCTTGGATGCATCAATGGTCGGTTTTTTGGCTTGCGTCTCCGATGAACTTGGGGCTATGTTTTTTTCCTTGTGGTCTTGAGCAACAATACGATCAGATGCTACGGGTTTTACATCACCCTCATCTACTTGGGCTTGGCCGTGCTGTGATTCTACGCTAACTATCGCTGGGTTTTTATTTGGGGTGTTTTGCACATTACCAAGTGCACTTGGTGCAACCTTTGCGGATTCCGCCTTTGGATTGGTGCTAGACACCACAACAACCTGTTGGACTAAATTTGGATTGGCAACTGAGTTGCCGCTATTGCTTACAACGCTATTTGACTCATCTTCATTGCCGCTGGCTGCTGTATAATCTTCCTTGGGCTTTTCTTTTTCTTGATTATTCTTGGAATCATTTCCTGTTTCATCAGATAAATTGTTATTTACCTCTGAATCAGCCTTAGACTCCTCTTCTTTGCACTTAGCAACCTCATCATCGAGATGCTCATTAAAGCTCCTATCGTTGCCCTTATCCTTTGCCTCGTAACCCCTTTGGCTTACCTCCGCCTGTGCTACTGGCTGCTTGATTATTAAACTTTCCACCTTTTATTTACCTATATAGTTCCCATATATGAACTATTAGCATTTAGTGTGCCAAATAAATATTTTTAATTTGTATTTATATAAATGTTATTTTTATCATTTATATAAACCTAAATTATGCAGAGACGGATAATCAATGGAACATAAAAAAACTCCTATAAAAGGAGTTTAATTTATAAATCTTGGTGTCTTAGGTATTAAGCCTCACTGCCTTTAGCTTGGACTTTCCTCACATAAAGAGGAGTTACTCCTTCCGTAACCACCCTCTTATCTATCACTATAGATTCGATATCATCCTCATCATGAATATCAAACATTGAGTCAAGCAACACATCATTCAATATAGATCGTAAGCCTCTGGCGCCAGTACCAATATCAATAGCGTTTTTGGCTATGGCCGTCAGGGCAGAATCCTCTATGTTTAGAGTTATACCTTTATTTTTATATATATTTTGGAACTGATTAACTATCGAATTCTTAGTCTCCTTTAGAATTCTAACCAAATCATCCTCACTCAAATGTTTTAATCCTGCTATAAATGAAATTCGGCCAATAAACTCTTTAGTCATTCCAAACATCTCTATATCTTTTGGAATAATGGTAACGTCGCCAACATCTTCTTCTTCTACCTTACTGGTTAAGCCTATACTTTTTTGACTTACCCTAGAACTAATTATCTCGTCCATGCCAGTGAAAGCGCCACCTACTATAAATAGTATATTTGAAGTATCAATAGAAACCTTTACTGTTGGTTGATTTGGTGACTTATTAAAAGTTGATGGAATTTGCATCTCAGCGCCTTCTATTATTTTAAGAAGTCCATTCTGAACGCCCTTTCCAGAAACATCTCTACCGGAACTGTTAGCCACGGCGACCTTGTCTATTTCATCTATAAATATTATACCTTTTTCAGCAAGACCTATATCACCAGATGCCTTCTCCAACAATGATGTTAATATAGTATCAACATCATCTCCTATATAGCCTACCTCAGTTAGAGTTGTAGCATCGGCTATAACAAATGGAACACCTATTATCTTTGACAAAGTTTTACACAACAATGTTTTTCCTGAACCGGTAGGACCCAATAATAATACATTTGATTTTGAAAATGACTCGGGGTCATCAGACGTAACCCTCAATAGATGATTATATGCAGCAACTGACAAAATCTTTTTGGCTTGCTCTTGCCCAATCACGTAATCGTTTAAATCGCTCAGTATACTAGATGGGGTCGGAAGGGTCTTTGTTTCCTTGGAAGCATCTGCCTTCTTCTCGCCATCTATTATCCTAAGACATAAATCTACGCAATCATCACATATATAAACATCCGGACCAATTACAAGCTTGCCAACCTGAAATTGTGACTTGCCACAAAATGAACAGTTATGTTCTTTATCGACTGAAAATTCGTTTTCCACTTTTTTCCTTTAATTTGTTATCAATAAACATATTATACCAAAAATATACGTCTACGTTGAAAACAAATCCAAAAAAATTAAAATAATTCTATTTCGGTTTCTGGGGTCTCTGCTTCATCCTCATACTCACCAGCGATCTCTACGGCCTCATCGATTGAGGCACCGGCCAATAAGGCATCAAACATAATTCTATCAGCATCAATTGTATATCTTGATTTAATAGAATCCTGCAATTCCGCCCATTCGTATGGATTGTGAAGTCTTTGATTATCTGCGAATAACTGTGACATCATTCCTAAGCTTGAAACTATTTGATGTAGTCTTTGTGATAACCTATCGTAAAATTGGAATGCAACGATAGTGTCCTGAATTAATAGAGAAGTATCATCAGCCTGCTTGATTATATCTCCCCTTAAATTACTCATTTCTGTAAGTCCAGAAATTTCTTCTTTTATTTCATCTATTTTATCAGCAGCAAGGCCGGAATCTTTAAGCTTTTTTTCTATCGATGCTACTATTAAGTCAACCTCTTCTGGCTCCTTAACGGCTTTTACGCTATTGGCTATGGTGCTTACCGATGCCATCATTTGTATGAATGAACCCGTCAATACGCTTATTGAATCATCTCCATCATTTAGAGTCTTCTCTATTTGCGCTACTGCCAATCCTATCATTAAAATAGTCTCATTAACATGAGTCCAATCTAACCCCGTTGCATTAAATGTGTTATCTGTTTCTGACATTTCTAATTTCTCCTTTAATTCTTTTTCTTTTTTTATGAATAAATTATATATACTTTATTACAATCTTCAACTTCTTTTTCTTTAAATTCCTATTATATCTACTGGATCTATATCTTTTTTATTAACATGACCAATTCTTTCATTTACTGGATCTATATAAACACCCTTCAGGGACTCTAAATCATCCATAGTGATGGCTCTCATACTTAGTATGTCCTCGACTTTTTTATCTACTATCAATCTATTTACATATACTACAAAATCTGACATTCCAAAATTACATCGAGGGCAACCATCCTTGTTTCTCTTTATAACCTCAGTCCCTGAAGAAATAAAATGTCCGGTTTTTATATTATTCCGATAGGTAAAGGGAACTTGTAAAACCTCCATGGTTGCGCAGTAGGAACATGTATTTGGCACAGCGTGATAGTAATCATACTTATTAACTTTAAAGTTACCAGCTTGCCCTATAGTATTTATTGTGTTTATTATTCCACCTGATGGCATTATTATTATTATTGCCTTATTTAATGTTGATAATGCCTTAATGTTCTCTATATTTTTATAATCTGTTACTTCTATTACTATTATCTTTGCTTGCCTGACCTTTGCGTTCAAGCTCCAATCCGCCGTCATCTTTATTGAAATATCTGCTTCTGGAAAATTCATTATATTCGTATCATATACATATGCTATACAATCATCAACAAGGTTGCTCCTTATTGATAACAATAACTTGTCTCTTGTCTCTAACACATCATATGAAAAAACAGAAACTCCGTTATATAACTCCAACGCTGGTGGAACTTTTGTATCGCCGTAAGAAATGCGTATATTATTATTTCTATACAACAACTCCATAGTTATATTTCTTTCCTCAGGTGTTATTTTTACCTCGATGTATATTACTTCATCAGACAAATCATACTCTATAACCCCACACTCATCAGACCGATCGTAATCACGAGAGAATAATTCTGACAAATATTTGGATAATTTTTCAAACTCATTCCTATCGATTTCTACATACTCTGGAGTAAATGAGTAATAACCATTAGAATACAATACAAAAAAATCTCTTTCCTTTGCATATATTGATAAATACCTAACGCTATTATTATAGGCGTACAGTATCGTGTCTTGAAATAATTTTTTCAAACCGACGTCAACGTAGTAATGCTTAACGCCTATCAAATCCTTGGCCTCGATTATGTCTTTCTCTGATATAGATCCTACGCTCTTAATACCTGGCAAAAAATTATCATCCAAGAGTTCTTTGGCTATTATCGGCCTTGCGGAATATAATACGGAATCTTTCACGACTAGACCGGGTGACAACACACGACTTCCATAAACATCTTTTAAATTATAATAATCAAGACCCAGGGACTTTGATAATATTTTTACGGCATTATCTCTTGTGTATCCAAAGCCTGTTAAGAAGTCGAAAATTCTTGCTCTTCGCAATGGAGTCTCAGGATAACCAACAGACAACAAATCAACAGATATATCTGAAGATTTAGCAATTGACATATTAATATCCTCGTCTATAAGACGAAAGTTATCTATACCAACTACTTCTAACGTATTCATTAGATATTAATGGCCCTGGTCTAAATTAAATATGTTATTTGCATTAGCTATAACTAACCAGTCCTTTACCTTGCCAACTGGATGAACCAGTCTTAATACTTTTTCTTTTTTCTTGGATTTTTCTTGTAATAAATACAACATACCCATACCCTCGGTTCCGATATCGGAGACCTGACCCATCTCTATTATAATCTCTGTCACCTTATGATTTTCAAGCAACAGATCAGTAACCTCTTTAAACCTTTCGCGGGCGGAAAAATTAAGGATTCCACTCATCATTATTCTTGCAGTGTTTTCGTTAATTAATGAACTTATATTAATTGAGCTCAATTCTTGGAACTTACTCTTCATTTTCTCTCTCCATATCTATTATAAAATCCATCACTACTTCTGGGATTTGTCTTAAATTTGCCTCTTTCATTGCAGCGCCTATCTTTATTGCCTCTCTTGGCATTCCAAAAACAACACAATCTTCTTTCGATTGAGCCAATGTTTTACCACCCCGCTCACGAACTTCCAGAAGACCACGTGCCCCATCAGAGCCCATACCTGTCAATATTATTCCTATTGCATTTTGGGCGGCCTCGTTGGCCACTGATCTTAATAATACATCACAAGACGGCATGTGGCGTTTAACTGGGACTGACTTTATTGTTTTACAAATATAATTTTTCTTTTGCCTCTTTATAACTAAATGTGCATCTCCTGGAGCAATATACACATGACCAGGCAAAATAACATCGCCATCCTGGGCCTCCTGGACATTAACCCTAGAAATCTTATTCAACCTGTCGGCAAATGCTTTGGTAAATTCCTTAGGCATATGCTGGGCAATAACAATACCCGGAGTATTTCCATCAAGGCCGGCCAAAACATCTTTTATAGCTTCCGTTCCGCCCGTTGAAGAGCCTATGGCTATTATAAGGGACGTTTTTGGCACGGCTTTTTTACTTCTTTTCATTACTACATCTGCCGTCGCTGCATCCTCAACTGTGTCCATTTCGTTAAGTCTTTTTAAAGACTTCAATGCTGAGCCCTTACTATCGGTACATGCCACTATCTTCGTGACAATATCTCTTTCATACTCACGCATTGACTCAGCGTCACCTGATGTTGGCTTAAATACATAATCTAAAGCGCCATACGACAATGCCTTGATCGTCGTATCGGCTCCAGCTGAGGTCAATGAGGATATCATTAACACATTAAAAAAACCAAATGCGCTTAATCTCTTCATGAACTCTATTCCGTCCATCCTTGGCATTTCAACGTCAAGGGTTATTATATCTGGACTCTTTATCCTCATTAAGTCAACAGCCTTATACGGGTTAGCGACGGCGCCAATAACTTCAAAAGCTTCATGCTTTGATAAAATCTTGGTTAGGAGTTGCCTAACTATCATTGAGTCGTCAATTATTAATACTTTTATCATAATTTACCTATTACATCCTCTGGATCATCCATATTTTCAGCATGACAATAAGTAGTTTTTCCTATCGGCCTAAATATATCTGATGCAAAATAAGTGAAATTTTCTGAATGACCAGCAAATAATATACCCCCTGGCTTTAAGTTTCTTTTAAAATCTTCTAAAATTAGGCGTTGGGTTTCTTGATTGAAATAAATCATTACATTTCGACAAAAGATGACATCGAATTTTTCCTTAGCCTTAAACTCAGTCATTAAGTTATGCCTTTTAAAACTTACTCCTTTTTTAAATTCTGGCTTGATTTTAACCTTTCCGTGCAAATCGGTTGGTTCGAAATTGCCGGCAATGTCATGAGTCATTATATTATCTACATCATACTGAGTGTAAATACCCTGGGATGCCTTTAGTAGGCAATCAGTGTCTATATCAGTGCAGATGATAGTGGCTTTGTGATTTGGACCATAAACGTCATGGCACGCCATTGATATAGTATATGGCTCTTCCCCAGTTGAAGCGGCAGAACACCAAATATTTGGATTTCCATCTGGAACCTTATGCTCTAAATAGTGCTCCAAAATATTAAAATGATATGACTCCCTATAAAAAGCGGTTTTATTAGTCGTTAGAATATTTATGAAATGTTGCTTTTTAGCAGGGGACGAAAGGTCAACAGTAGCCATAAAATCATCTATTGTCTTACACTTAGCCTTATTGGCAGCGCGAGATAATCTAGCAAACACCATGTCTCTTTTTGAATCAGTCAAATATATGCCGGATAACTCATATATCTTATCCTTAATATAATCAAATGTCTTTTGTGTTAATACGAACTTATTATTCATGCTAAATTTGCCTTTGCCCTTATCCTTTTCCTTTGTATATAATATATATATATATTAGAAAAAATATAGTAGTTTCGTGGTCTATTGCCAGCCTATAAATAAAATGCCAGGATATATCCTGGCATTTTATTTATTTATTTTCTATCTACTAGAAATCTTCTGTAAATGGATTATCTTCGAAATCCTTACTTATACTATCTTCGCCACCGTCATCAAACAAGCCATCAGAAGCATCGCCGGTTGCGCTAGACTGTTCATCCTCTTGCGCTAAGTTCAATTCTTCCTTGCCTGCGAATTCGAACTTCATTACCTGACCCATCAGTTCCTTAGATTGTGTCTCTAATGATTGAGCTACAACGTTATTTCCATCTACTAAATGAGAGTTTTGCTGTGTCATTTCATCAAGTCTTGATATTGCATCATTCACTTGCGATACACCGTCTGCTTGCTCAGATGAAGCTATTGAAATCTCTTCCACTAATGAAGTCACTTCCTGAATAGAAGTAACAATCTTCTTCATCGTATTACCAGCATCCTGAGCTTGCTCATTCGCCATATCTACACTCTTTGCTCTATTCTCTACCAATTCCTTAATATTCCTTGCTGACTCTGCTGAACGCTGTGCTAGGTTTCTTACCTCTTGCGCAACAACCGCGAATCCACGACCATGATCACCGGCCCTTGCTGCCTCAACCGCGGCATTTAGTGCCAAAATGTTTGTTTGGAATGCGATATCATCAATAATTCCAACAGTTGATGCAATCTCCTCAAATGCATCCGATACCTCTGATACAGTTAAAGATACATTAGCAACGGCCTTACCACCCTCGGTAGCAATCTCTGATGATGCCTTGGATACCTCAGCAGCATTTTTAGCGTTTGTTGCATTCGTTTGAATTGATGCAGTAAACTCTTCCATTGCTGATGAAGTCTCTTCAAGGTAAGAAGCTTGTTGCTCTGACCTTGATGCTAACTCTGCGTTTCCTTGGTTTATCTTGTTTGAGTTGATTGATACGCTTGTCGCTGCCTTTGTGATTTCAACAAATACATTTGATAGAGTGGTTTGTGCTTCATTATTATTATTTCTAATATCAGCATAGCTTCCCTCTAAATCATTTTCGATAATTGTAGTTAGATCCTGATTAGATAATGAAGACATAACACCGGTTATATCTTGGAAGACCGAATCTTGAAGAACCATTAACTCATTAATAGACTCTGATATATCCAAAGCGTATCCAGCCTTGCCATCTTTCGCTACTCTGTCTGTAAGATCACCGATTAATGCCGTATTAACTACTCGCTGAATTCCCTCAACAAGCTCAGTAATGTTACCTAAGGTATTATTTACTGATTTGGCTGATTCCTGATATTGACCTTCATATGTCTCTTCATCCATCTTAACATCAAGATTACCATTTGCCAATCCTGATAGACTTGTGTTGATTCCATCTAATACTGACTTAACCGTATGAACTAAATAGTTAATTTGGTCTGCCTGGTCTGCCATGTAGCCCTCGTATTTATCTGAATCAATAGACAATGATAAATCACCAGATTTCGCTGCATCTACCGTTGAAGATAGCTCTTCATTGAAGCTTGTTAGGTTTTCCTTAATAGATGACATCGCCTTCATCATTTGACCAACTTCATCTTTACCGTCTGCAACGATATCGTCATCCAAATTACCTTTTGAAATATTTTCAAGGATCTTAACACCGGCCTGAACTTTCTTAGTCACTGTCGCCCTTATTATAAAGAAGATCATAAGTGATACCAAAATCACAATACCACCAACCATCTTTACAACATCAGTTGCGCTAGACATCGCTGCCGTTCCTTTCTTAGAACTTGTTACTGACTCAATGGCTGACTTTGTAATTGCGGTAAGAGTTACTGCCGCTGCGGCCAAGCTCCCTTCTACATCTGACTGATTTCTTTTAAGTGACTTAACGCCATTCTCTGTGCCAGAAATAGCGGCAACAGATGCCTGCAAAATCAAATCAATTCCGTCATTTGATTCAGCGATTTTTTGCATCATTTCTTTTTGCTTCTTAGCCACCAAATTGTTCTGAACTGATATTAATGTATCCAGGTTGGATAATAACGCAATAACTGCTGGATTTATTGTCTCTTCTAATGTATGAACATCCATTCTCCACTTAGGAGATGAATGACGTCTTCTCAATTCGACAAGCGCCGCAGGCATAGCCTTTGTCAATGACTGTAAATCATCATACATTTCTTCAAATTCCATATCAACTATTTCTTCGTCTTTCGCAACTATTTCTTCCAAAGATACCATTTGCTCTAAAACAGATGCATATAGTGCATCGGCATTGTCAATCGAATTATTACGCAAAGCTAGGTAAGCCCTAACGTCACCAGCACCAGAAACTTGATAATGTCTCATTTCAATAAGGAGAACCTTCCACTCTTCATTTAAGTCATCATCATCTGATGCGCCACCACCGTCAATCATTGCTGTTAGTATTGATGTTATCTTTTGGTTCTTTGGATTTAATGCCAAAGAAGCGTATGCAACAGATGGCATGTTAGCATCTCTTCTAGATACATAAGTATCCAAATCTGCTTTTCTTCCCTCTAATATAGAAAACCCAGCTGAAATTTTAGATAATATGTCACTTGATTCAATGCTTGCCTTAATGGTAGCCATCTCGCCAAGGGCTGTGATTTTATCCCTTGAACTTATCAATGAAGTTTCAAAATCCTTTTTTTGCTGGTCGCCTTTCATTAATAAGTAGAAGCCTAAACGCATTGATGAATCAGTTACGCTCTCTTTTAATGTTTTCGCTGCTAAAATTGTTGGATTATATTCGTCCATAATCTCATTAATAGAAACTGTCATTTCAGTATTGGTAGCTTTGGTAGTGTTTGCTATCCTATCAGTTTCCACCGCTCCGGCTGAAATTGTCTTCAATGACTTTTCTATTTGCTCAAATGCTGATGTTAAGTTATCGCCCAACTGGGTATTTACCTCCTCTGCCTTGCTGGCTGAGGTTGATGTTGCTTCTGATCCTTCTTGAATCTGCCCCAACTGGATTGAAACGTTTTTATTCTCACCGATTATCTGGTAGAAGCCAATACCGAGAACTACTGCTATCGCTCCTAATGATACACCTATCTTTGTGTTTATACTTAAATTCTTCATTTTCTATTCCTATTAATTATTGATTTTTCTAAATTATATATAACTGATTTAATAAAATCAATCTTTTTTTAAATTATTTAACACCCTAAAACCATTTTCTAAAAAAGACCATGACGCTTCGCCTTCTTTATTTAATATTTTTCCTAACTCAGCTACAAGTTCAAAATACCCTTGCTCGCCCAACTTGGTCTTATATTCTTCTGTATTCTTATCCAACTCATTAACGATATCTGCCGACATCATCATTAATTGCATCTTTGCTAATCCCTTCGGATTTACTTTTGGGGTCTCACTCACTTCCTGCAACTTCATTCACCACCCCCATCTCTTTATTACTTAATAACTTCCTTGTATCTACTAAAATAACTATCTCATCATCCACATTGGCAATACCCTCTAGGTATTCAACGTCTAATGTTGAGTTAAATCCTGGCGTATCTGATACATCATCCTCGCCGATTTTTAAAACGTCTGAAACACCATCAACTACCAAGCCTACATGCCTTTGATCTATTGTAGTGATAATTACAGTTGTATGGCTATCATATGTTTTTAGGCCGATATCGAACTTAATTCTCAAATCTAAAATTGGGATAACAACACCACGTAAATTCATAACACCCTTAATAAACGCTGGTGAATTAGCTACCGGAGTAACGTCACTATATGTTCTTATCTCTCTTACATTTAAAATGTTTAAGGCATATTTCTCTTCACCTAATTCAAAGCTTAAATACTCTTGTAAGTTTCTTTCTTTCTCTTCTTGTTCCATTACTTGTTATCTCCCTTTGTTAAATTCTTTTTTACCAAAGTTTTATTTCTAATTCTTAAATTATCCAACTCTATTAAATCTCTATTTTTTAAATCTACGAAGTAATTTATATCAATTATCAGTGCAACGTTACCATCACCCAATATAGTAGCTCCTGAGATACCAGTGATCTTCTTAAAATTATCTTCTAAATCTTTTATAACTACTTGCTGTTGACCAACAAGCTCATCCATTACTATTAGGGCTTTTTTATCTTCTGCCTCTATTAACATCATGATTTTATTCTTATAATAAGCCTTAAAATCAGAGGAATTATCTTTGTAGTTTGCTAATGAATCTTCACTTAGAGCAAATACTCCTTCAAGATCAATAACAGGTATATGCTCGCCCCTTATCTCCATTACAGCCTCATTGGTTCCACCGACTGGCTTTATCTTATCTAAATCTGGCTTCAAAGTCTCTATTATTGACAACATAGGAACAATATAGCTTACGCCCTCATTCCTAACAATCATGCCATTCAAAATAGCCATAGTGAGTGGTAGATAAATAGTTAGTTTAGTACCCTCTCCACCTTTTGACTGAAGTTCTACCTTTCCGCCCATACCTGATATGTTTTTCTTTACAACATCCATTCCAACACCACGACCTGATAACTCTGAAACCACATCTGCTGTAGAGAAGCCTGGTGCAAAAATTAACAACCAAACCTCTGAATCTGGCATTGAATCCGATACGTTAAGCCCGGATGACTTTGCCTTACTTAGAATTTTCTCTCTATTCAGGCCGCGTCCATCATCAGTTATCTCAATTTGTACGTTTCCGCCAACTTGCGCTGCTGAAACGTGAATAGTTGCAACCTCTTTTTTATCAGTTAGTGCTCTTTCTTCAACTTCTTCAATACCATGGTCTATTGAGTTTCTCAATATATGCGTAAGAGGATCAGATAGCTTTTCTATCAAACCCTTATCAAGCTCTGTATTCTCGCCAGTCATCTTTAATTCGATATTCTTGTTCAATTTCTTCGACATATCCCTTACCAATCTAGGATATTTATTGAAAACTGTATTTATAGATACCATTCTTATTGACATAATAGTATCTTGTAGATCTTTTACGTTTCTTTGAAGCGTATGTATAGACTCATGAAGTTTTTTTACATCTATTTGGATTTCGGATATGTCTGCTTCTGCTGCATCCATGCCTGAGTTTAGAGCTATAACTGATTGAGTTATAACCATTTCACCAATTGAATTTATAAGTTGGTCGATTTTATCTACTCCAACTCTAATTGTTTTTTCAACTTGTGGCTTTTCGGCCTTCTTCTTCTTCTTTGCAGCCTTAGGTTTTTTCTTTGCCTGCGGCTTGGCTTCTTCTTTCTTTTCGGCTTCTACTTCAGCAAAAATATTTTCTGGGCTTTCAGCACTTTCAGGAAACATACCAAAATCACCAGGCTCTGATCCATTATTTGCTAATGGTTCAGGCTCATCTGACCCAAACATACCAAAATCACCAGGCTCCGAACCATTATTTGCCAAAGGCTCTGGATCATCACCAAACATACCAAAATCACCAGGAGCTGAACCATTATTTGCCAAAGGCTCTGGATCATCACCAAACATACCAAAATCACCAGGAGCTGAACCATTATTTGCTAAACCACCTGTATCTTCTGATTTGGTTTCAACTTTTGAAGAGGAATCACCACCCTCCAATTCTTTTAAATCTGCGGTTAATCTTTCTATTATTGAGTCTGCTGACTCCTCATCAATATCCTCGCCCTCTTCATGACACTCTATGAGGTCTTTTAAGATATCACCAGCTTCCAAGAATAAATCACTTCTCTCGCTTGTAATATCACTCGTGCCATTTCTAACACGATCTAATATAGACTCCAAAACATGAGTTACGTCCTGAACCTTCAAAAAACCAAAAGTTCCAGCGGAACCTTTGATTGAGTGAGCTGACCTGAATATTGCTGCTATCTCTTCGTCGTCCGGATCCTCAAGATCCAATGACATAAGCAACTCCTCCATAGTAGCGAGATGCTCCTGAGCTTCCTCAAAGAAAGCTTGGTGAAATTGACTTAAGTCTATATCATCTGACATACATATTCCCCGAATTTGTTAAGAATTTAAAGCGATTTTTTTATCGTGCTAATACGCTTTTTACAACTTCCAATAGCTTATTAGGATTAAATGGCTTTACTAACCAACCAGTTGCTCCTGCTGCCTTTCCATGTGACTTCATCGCTTCTCCAGCTTCCGTAGTCAACATAAGAATTGGTGTTGTCTTGTATTCTGGCAAAACCCTTAAATTACGTATCACAGTCAATCCATCCATAATTGGCATATTTTGATCCGTTAAAACTAAATCATACTGTTGCTGCTTCGCTTTCTGTAGACCTTCTTGTCCATTCACTGCTTCATCAACCTGATAACCCGCGTTATTTAACGTATAAAATACCATTTGACGTATCGAAGATGAATCATCAATAGTTAATACTTTTTTAGACATTTTTTATTTCTCCTTTTATTTTATAAACTTATTATTAATAAGTGACTTTACTTCTTAATAAACAGATAATATATAAATTAACCATCTATTCAAGTTGTTTCTTTTGTTTTTTAGAACAAATCTATTGTTCCATCCGACATTTTTTTCTGCATAACTGGATTTGTATGGGTGTGGGCTATTACCTCCGCCAAATTATCCAAAGATGTCTTAAAATTTTCCATCTTCTTTATTGTTTTTTCTTGCAAACCATTAACAATATCGAGATCACCAGTGACATCTATTGGGATCTCCGACATTGAATTTAAAACGCTCTCAACTAACTCTGCGCGTGTCTTAATATGATAAACCACCTGTGAAGTTAAATCCTGGAATTGCAACGAAGTAACGGCAGAGGTCACATTTGTGTCTACACCGCCGGCAAGTCTTGCCATAACATCCATTGCATACTTTGATTTATCCTCACGAACAGACACATCCTCACTCATGCTATCGATAGTTGTCTTAGAATCAAATGCATAGCTAACGTCCTGTGATGCCATTGCTGTAATCGTATCATCAGCATCCTCAATCAAACTGAAAACTTCATCCATATTCCTTCTTATTTCAATTGCGAATTCGTGCTGCCTAGTCGACAGGTTCCTAACCTCATCTGCCACAACAGCAAACCCTCGTCCCTGGTCACCAGCTCGCGCTGCTTCGATCGCGGCGTTTAATGCCAGTAAATTAGTTTGATCGGATATTTCTTCTACTTCATGTAATACGGATACAATCTGATTTGTAACGATTGATATATCATCCATACTCTCAGTCAGCTGAATCGAATACATTGAATTCTTCATCGTTGATTCTATAAATCGAGATAAAGTTTCATTTGTTGAATCAATAAAGTCCTTTACAGAGTGTTCCTTGTCGCCACCAACATCAGCCGCCATACCGTCTGATAAATCGCGCTGCTCGCCAACCTTGGATGTTATATCGGTAAAGCTAGACAATAGTTTTGTAATTGCGTCTGATAAAAGTTCATTCACCTGATTTAATTCTTTATATATATCAGAGAATTGTAGCTGGAAAGAATTTGATAATAAAACAAATAAATCATTTGTTTCCACAGATAGTCTATCTATTGTATCTGAGGCTATCCTCCAGTTGGTGTCGGTTTCAGTACCATTCCTCTCTTCGTTCGCATGAAGCGTATATATCATTAATGACAACATAAGAAATAATATCACTAGTTCAAAAATAGAAACTGAAATATTATAACCCAGACCATTATCAAAAACGCCGGATAAATTAATTCCAAAGAACGTTAAAATAACTACTGTAATCATAACAAGAGCAATCTTTGCTTGAGACTTAAAGAAATCTATGCGAAATAAGGCCAAGAACTTTGCTTTAATTGGAGCAATGGCTTTCTTTAATTTTTCTTTTATATTTATATTCATCCCCTACTCACCCTTTAAAATCCTAATGATCCTGCTGTGTCGTCTTGATTACTTAGCTCTTGAGTGAATAGACTTTTAACATCCATCAAAATCAATAAGTTTTCATCAACCTGACACACACCATGAATATAGCTTTGTGGATCATACTCATCATTATCAACCACCTCAATCTTTTCATCGTTTATTTCTATAACTTCTGAAACCGAATCAGCCAATAATCCAAGAACTTGATTTTCGACCTCTATTATTATTATTCTTGACGATTTTATATCCTCTACCTCAGGCAGATTTAGTTTTCTTCGCCCGTCGACAACTGTTACAACATTACCCCTTAGATTAATAATACCTAAAATATAATGTGTAGCACCTGGAACTGGGGCAATCTCAGTATATCTCAACACCTCTTGGATTTGCATTACATTTATACCGAATATTTCATTATCAAGTGAAAATGTAACCCATTGTGATAATTCTTCTGTCGCCATCTCTCTATCTCCTTTATGTATTGGCCTGTATTAGGTCTTGTAAGTCTAATATTATAGAAACCTTACCGTTTCCTGTTATTGTAGCGCCGGCTAACCCTGGGGTATCCCGGAATGCATCGCCTAATGGCTTAATCACTACTTCCTCTTGGCCGATCAATCCATCAACTATAAAGCCTATTTGTATTTCACCAACCTGAACTACAACTACGTGTCCAGTATCAGGGTTATCAAATGTATTGGCGCCCTCTATAAGCCAGTGCTTCAAGTAATATATTGGAATAGTTCTATCCCTTAATGGAAGCATCCTTCTACTTTCTACATTATTAGTAGGCCTTCCGTCTAAACTTAGTATTTCTTTCACATTCGCAAGTGGTAATGCAAAAATTTGAGAGGCCACTCTAACTGTCAATGTTGGCATAATTGCCAAAGTCAATGGAACCTTTATAGTAATTGTAGTTCCAACATCTTTCTCTGAATCAATTGTTATTGATCCATTTAATTGGGTGATTTTCGTCTTAACAACGTCCATTCCAACACCACGTCCGGAAACGTCGGTTGTTTCTGTTGTAGTCGAGAATCCTGGAGCAAATATTAAATTAAAAGCCTCTGTATCAGTCATCCTATTTGCTTCATCCGGAGTTATAACACCTCTTTCTATTGCTATTTGTTTTACTCGTTCCTTGTCTATTCCAGCACCATCATCAGCAATTATCAGAATTATACTGTCGCCTTGTTGTGATGCGCCCAACTTAATAGTACCTTTTGGATCCTTTCCTACGGCAATCCTCCTCTCAGGAGTCTCTACGCCATGGTCGGCTGAATTTCTAATTAAGTGAATCAGTGGATCAGAAAGTTCCTCTACTAGGTTTTTATCTAAATCAGTATTTTCGCCTTCCATTACAACTTGTAATTTCTTGTTAAGTCTCTTAGCCAAATCCCTAACAACTCTTGGGAATCTACCGAAAACTCTCTTAATCGGCTGCATTCGAGTCTTCATTACTGCTAATTGCAAGTCTGATGTAACAACATCTAGGTTTGTGATGGACTTCTCTATCTCTTCTGAGTATTCCTCACTACTTATCTCGCCTGAATCCTTACCGGTTTCAAGAGTAACAAGCCTATTTCTAACTAATACTAATTCGCCGACCATATTCATTATATGATCAAGAACTGACACATCAACCCTAACGGACTGATCGGAAGCAGCTTCTTTCTTCTTCTTTGGCTTCGCGTCTTTCTTCGGCTTCGGTTTTGGTGCTGGCGCAACCTCTTTCTTCGGCGCTGGATCTGGATCGCCGGACACTGTATTCGTTAAATCTGTTATTGGGGTAGCATCTTCGTCAAATTTACCTGAACCGTACATGCTATCTAATATATCTTCAAATTCACCATCTGATATGGCTTCATCCAAGACAATTGATGAACTATCCGATCCACCACCAGCATTTGCTTCCATCATGGCCTCAAACTCGTCCTCCAATGCAGCAGCAGGATCTCCGTTGTTTGCTTCCATCATGGCCTCAAACTCAGCATCCAAATCAGAACCTTCAGCAGCATCAGACCCAGCAGGTGCTTCATCAGCCTCTACCGCACCGTGACGACGCTTCATGATGGTCTCTAATTCTTTTATCATTGCTGCCGGTGGCTCTGATAACTCTTCACCCGCATGTAATTCTTCAAACATTGTAGATAAAACATCATAAATATCCAAATATAACGATGTTACATCTTCGGTTGGTTCTACTGTTCCAGCCCTTACTAAATCAAATACGTCTTCTGCCCTATGACATAGACTAACGAGATTTGTCAGCTGTAAAAAAGCAGCACCACCCTTTATAGTGTGGAATGCTCTAAATATAGCGTTAACTAGCCCTTCATCAGACTGATCATTTTCAAAATCCACTAGTTGCTGGCCAAGCTGCTCGTGAATTTCGCTTGCCTCAACTAAAAAATCTTGTAAAATCTCTTCATCAAAATCCATACTATCCTTCCATATTTAATAATAAAATTATTATACTATTATTTATGATAATGAATCAAACAAATCATCCACATCATCTTGGTTTCCAACTACATTGAAATCACCAGGAATAGATGGTCCAGCCAGTGGCAATCTATCAACAGATGTTACCCTAGAGCTTTCTATGTTTGGCTTAATATCGCCAATCATAATAATTAATTCGATTACGTTATCTTGAACATCCTCAATAAGCATCAATACCTTCTTGATCATTTGACCTGATAAATCTTGGTATGACTGCGCTAATAAAACTTCATTTAAATTTGAGGCAACTTCCTTAAGTTGGTTGCTCATATCATCAAATACTTCATTATCTGAATCTAATTTAGCAATTCTGATCATTTTTCTTATTGCGTCTACATTATCTCGCATAACTTCAGTAGCATCAATAGTCTTATGTGCTGCTTCATCTGTCATCTTTATAACGTGCTTTAATCTATCCATTGCGTCTGGTAATTCTTCTTCGGTTAAACCTAAAAAGTTATTTCCAGATAAAAATTCTTTTATATTCTTTTGTAGAACATATGCTTTGTTATTTAGTGATTGAAAAACTTCTTCTTTTCTAGCCGTTGTTAACTCGCCAACTAGAACGTCCATTAATTCATAATCCGAATCTTCGTGAGCCGCATTCAACTTCTTCAATAATTCAATTTCTGCTTCTGAATATTCTTTTACTTCGTCGTCTAGGTTTTTTACTTCTTCTGTCATGTCAATCTCCTATTAATCTATTCTTGCGAAAATCTTTTCAATTTTCTCTGCAAGCGTTGCTGCTGTAAATGGCTTTACTATATATCCATTTACACCGGATTTAGCTGCTTCCATTATAAGTTCTCTTTTAGATTCAGCCGTTACCATTAGAACCGGTATAGTTTTTAGATTTGGGTCTTTTCTAACTATTTTCAATAGTTCCAATCCTTCCATACCTGGCATGTTCCAGTCTGTAATTAAAAAATCAAAGTTGCCCGTTTGCAACTTAGGAAGAGCCGTTAATCCATCATCCGCCTCCTCTGTATTTGTGAACCCCAACTCCCTTAACAGATTTTTTGTTATTCTGCGCATGGTTGAGAAGTCATCTACGATTAATATTTTCATATCTTTATTCATTTTTTTCTCCTTATGCTCTTACTGAGCTTAATAAATTTGAAAGCTTAGAAGCTATTGCATCCAATTCCTCGGAAGCTTTTGTTGCCTCTTGCGCACCACTAGACGTTTCATCAGAAACCTTTGCTATACCAGATATATTCATGTTGATATCATTAGCAACAGAAGACTGCTCTTTTGCCGCCCTTGCTATCTGTGTATTCATTATAGAGATTGATGATACGGACTTTGTAATAGCAGCCAATGACTCTCCAGCCTTTTGTGCCTGATCTACTGATGCCTTGGCCTGGGATTTACCCTGGACCATCACTCTTACAGCCTCACCTGCGCCGGCTTGTAACTTTTCTATCATCTCTCTAATTTCTTGGGTTGATTCTTGCGTTCTTTGTGCCAGAATCCTAACTTCGTCAGCAACAACTGCGAATCCCCTACCTTGCTCACCTGCTCTTGCTGCCTCAATCGCGGCATTCAATGCAAGTAAATTTGTTTGTTCGGCGATGCCTCTAATAACCTCAAGAACAACACCAATACTTTCTGATTCACTTTCAAGGTTTCCGATAACCTCTGATGCCTTATCAACCTCCATTGCCAAAGTATTAATAACATCAATTGTTGAAGTAACAATCTGTTGCCCAGAAGCCGCCTCACTATCAGCCTCAGCAGCTGAATGAGCAGCGTCTGCTGCATTAACAGATACATCCCTTACCGTTGCCGACATCTCATTCATGGCCGTTGCAGCAGATAATGTTTGCTGCTCCTGAGCTTCCGCTCCGATTTTGGTTTGCTCTATAAGTGAATAAAATTTTGAGGTTGAAAGTGCTATTTCAGAAGTTACTGATTTCACATCTCTGAAAGTTTGTTTCATCGCATCGAAGACCATATTTACTTTGTCTCCAATTTGACCGACCTCATCATGACCTGAAACAGAACACCTTCTTGACAAGTCAAGTGAATTGGTATCAGCAGTATAAACTCCATCCAGATATAATTCTATCTCTGCCAATCTGCTTGTTATTGAGTTCTTCATGATTCCCTTTATCACAAAGAGTCCTATAAAGAAAGCAACAAGACTTACTCCAGCCATCATCGCCGATACCTGGATTGCTGCGTCATCGGCCATTGTTTCTGCGGCTAGGAGTCCTGATATACTCAAATACACGCTTGCCACAAGTCCTGCTATGGCCGTTATCGCTATTGCACTGTATGCTGTTAACACTTTTACTGTTACTGATTTCATTTTGGTCTTGCTCCTTTATTAAATCTTATTTTTTAAAATTATTTTTATTTTATACATTCTCTTTTAAATATCTACATCTATCTCTGAATATATATTAGTTATTCTCTGCCATACTTGTCCATCTGATGAGATATCGTCCCTGGCGCTTGATATATACCTTGCTTCTATCTCTAGTGCCTTGATCCTCGACAACACCATTATTACTTTATATTGATTATCATCCGTTGAACCGTTCAATAAAAAAGTTGATATTTTTTCCGCTTGTGTCGAATATCCTTCTATCGGTGACATCCCCTTATACAAGTGCTTCAACATATC
>JYMV01028445.1_pt1 | contig 61236 bp, 50 predicted proteins | sample 338911 | NCBI WGS metagenome assembly JYMV01 (sample SAMN03354496, study PRJNA234377) | hydrothermal vent metagenome | biome: Deep sea; feature: Hydrothermal plumes at the Eastern Lau Spreading Center, Western Pacific Ocean; material: Seawater | place: Tonga | collected 2009 | depth 2000 m m | reverse complement strand
CCTCCCTTAAAACAATGTAAAAGTAATCATAATGAAAAAGCCCCGCAAATACACCCTCGAGAAAATCTGTTTTCCCTGAAGAGCACGCCACACCTGCGGGGCTTTATGGAAAAAGTTTATCTTCAAGAAGATATCTGTTTCAAGTATTTTTTTTATTCTTTGGATAAATATTCTTTCGCTATTCGTTCCCCCTCGTCAAGATCAACCTTTATTAGGATAAAACCACCAACAAAAAATAGAATGATAAGAGATAAAATTCCCAAACGCGGATTTCCAGTAACTAATCCAACATATCCCATAAGAGTTGGTCCGACGATGGCTGCGAATTTTCCCAACATATTATAAAATCCGTAAAATTCGGCTGCTTTTTCCTTTGGAATAATGCGTGAATACATTGATCTACTTAACGCTTGGATGCCACCTTGAAAACAGGCAATAAAAACCGCTAGTGTATAAAAGTGCCATTGCTCAGTCATAAATACCCCAAATATTGTGATAAATGCATATGCTAAAATGGCCACATATACCGCTTTTTTTATCCCGATTTTCGATGCAAACCAGTGATAACCCAAGGTAGCGGGAAAAGCGATAAACTGGACTAGCAACAATGCTGTAATAAGGGAACTAGCAGAAAAACCCAGGCTGGTGCCATAGTCCACAGCCATTTTGACGATGGTATCCACTCCATCGATATAAAACCAATAAGCCAGCAAAAACATTCCTACTACTTTCAAATGTTTTATATCATGAATTGTATCTATTAATTGTCTCCAGCCAGCGCCGACTGCCGATCCAATTCCTATCGGTTTATGAATTTTAGGTTCTTTAACAAAAAGGATAATTGGAATTGAAAATACTGCCCACCATATGGATACCGTGATAAAGGAAATACGAATAGCAACTGCGCCATTAACTATGCCGAACAGGTGAGGAAATTGATACATGAGTACATTGATCAGAAAAAGTGTACCTCCTCCGATGTATCCCAATGCATACCCCAATGAAGAAGTAAAATCAATTTTCTTTTTAGATGATACACCCGGTAGAAGTGAATCATAAAAGATATTGCCAGCTGAAAATCCAATTGAACCAAAAACATAAAACAAGACAGCCATCTCCCATTCACCCTGTTTTACAATCCATAATGCGCCCGTACTTATGATACCAAGAAATGCAAATAGAATTAAAAACTTCTTTTTGGCTGTTGCTCTATCTGCTATTGCACCTATAAATGGCGCAATAGCAGCAACTACGATTGATGCGATGGAATTTGCTAAGCCCAAGTACCAGGTGCTTAAAGTAACACTATCGGTATTAGACCAATATTCCTTAAAGAATACAGGGAAAAAACCAGCCATAACCGTTGTGGCAAAAGCACTGTTGGCCCAATCATAAAGTGCCCAGGACCATATAGATTTTTTTGAATCAATCAATTGGAGTTCGCCAAAATAAAAGAATATAGGACAACACTACCACGCCTGAAAATAAGAACTAATTCGAATCCAAGATGATGTATAACCAAAAGTTTGATAGGTCAACAATGGTACAAACCAACGAATACCAACCTCTAATTCAAAAGGGATTGGACCAATCTGCTTAAAAGGATCTACGTTTAAAAAATTAAACTTTAAAAATTGAGTAGCCACATTTTTTCGACTATCATAATTTTTTCGACTTACCATCCATTTATCCCATGTATCACTACTTGAAAAATATTGATCTCGCCCTGTAAACATCCAATCCATACCAACTGAGAAGAACATGCGCTGTGGCCATATTTCCATCTGGCCCTGAATCGAACCATAAATTTGTTTTCCCTGTTCATATAGCACTGCATCTCCAATCGCACGAGAAATTGAATCAGCACTCGTTTCCTGAATCCATAGAAATGAAATTGGTGGATTGATAATATCGCGGTTAAAAGATGATAGATTCACCGACCAATTTACATTAATGAGCCTAGCCCATAATTTCCGGTATAGTTCACCAAATGCTTTAATTCTCCATCGTGTTAATCCATTTCCAATAGGCAATTGTTTATATTGATTCGGAATTCCCTCAGAATCCACATCTTTAGCATGATATTTTTTTAGCCGTTCACCAAAAGGAAAAGTGATATCAATACCTCCATAAAGGGAATATTTATTTTTTCCTCCACGCCAGGCTGGATTTCCCAACAGTAATAAATTCATCCCAAGGGTAACGTCACCTAGTCCGGAATTTGATTTTGATTTGGGATTATAATGTGCCAGTAATTGATCCATTGGTATAATTAATGAATCACTGGATATGGCCCAGGAATGGGATTGTTCAAATTTTTGCAATTTGGGAATATGAAGCATAAATGTAGATTTATCGGTAAAGCCATATTCAATCAAATAGGATTGGGTCAATAAATTCCTTTTCCATTCTTGGGTAATTGTATAATCTATTCCATCCAATTGATATGTAAAATCCTTCCATCCATCACCGCCATCGTGGCCTTTCCACTTGCCACCAGATATTTTATTTTCTATACTGACCCGCCATACATTTTGCGGTATGGTAAAATGGGTTTGAGAATAGAAATAGTTTAGACATAAGATAGATAAAGAAAAGAATTTGCGGATCATTAATTAATGATAAAGCAAAAATTGCTGACGGAATTCATTGAATTTCAAAACATCTTTTAACCACAGCGGCGGTAAGTAATTTGCAGGTTTTCCTTGCTCAGCAAATAAGCGTAATTGACTATGACCGAAAAGCATATCAATTCGGTTTAATTCATCCCATTTAAATTCTCTTGGATACAATTGATTCGCCAGCACGATTATAGCGGTTGTCGTTGCCAATGGATCATAGCGGTTCGGATCAGTGATAATAATATCTACTCCGCTACACACTTTATTAACGTGAAGTGGCACAAATTTATCTTCAGGTTTTTTTCTTGGAACATATTCTACAACACGAAATTCCACACCAGGCAATTTTAACTTAACCAGTTTTTCTGCAAGATAAAATCCAGATAGCCACGGTGCGCCAACCCGCATGTAGGGTCGACTAGTTCCCCTTCCATCATTGAGGTTGGTCCCTTCTAGTAAACCGGAACCAACATAGGCTAAATTGGTACGGAGTGTTTTTATTTTTGGTTGGGGACTGATCCACGGATGATCTGATTTATCCAGCCAATAAGATCGTTTCCAATTCGCCATGGGAATCACTGTAAGATTGGTTCTTTTCAAATCTTTAATCCACCCCATTTCATTTGCCATAATAGCCATTTCTCCAATGGTTAAACCATGGCGGATCGGAACAAGATGATAACCTTCGAATGATTGGAATTTTGGTCGGACGACCGGGCCATCAACACGGTCTCCTCTGAGGGGATTAGGACGATCCAAAACCATTACTGGCGTATTCCATTCACTTGCCACTTCCAAAATTTTAGTCATTGTCGCCACATAGGTTGAAAACCGTACGCCCGTATCCTGAATGTCAACCAGAATCATATTTAAACCTCGCATGGCCCATTCTGGCGGTTTCATATTTCGACCAAATACTTCAACTATCCTTGCATTATAAATAGGGTCATACTTTTGGTCACCCTGGATTTTAAATCTTTCATTTTGATCGGCAAACAAACCGTATTGCGGAAGAAAAATAATTTCCACATCGATTTTTTGATGCGCTTTTAATAAATCAAGAAGATGGATCCCCCTGCGGTTGACCGCTGTTTGATTGGTAAATACACCAATGGTTTTACCATAAAGGGGCCTGAAATCCATCTGTTCCAAAACATCGATACCATAAAAAATCGCAGGATGAAAAGAGAGATCCGGTAAAGGCATTACCACACTGTGATTGTATTGTTGACCATTCAGAATGGAAAGCCATAAACCGGCTTTGAGAAGAAATGGACGGATATGATTTCCTCGAATCATCATGAGGGAAATCTAATACGATTTTTGGGAATTAATCCTGATAGATTCGCTCTGTTCTTCCACCAATTGCTGTAGCAATAACGTATGGTGTTAGATGGATATTTTCGGCAATGGTTTCCATTCGGATACAATCCTTCCCATTTTCCCCTATTAAAAGGACTTCTTCCCCTTCTGTTGGAATCGTATCTTCAAAATCGACCATAAACTGATCCATACAAATGCGCCCGGCAATTTTAAATTGGCTACCCCGATAACTCACATATCCGCTTTCATACCAAGGACGGGGAAATCCATCCGCAAAACCGCATTGAATTACACCAATATGGGTATTAGAACCACTTTGATAAACACCGCCATAACTGACCTGGGTACCTGAAGGAACATTTCGTAACGCAACAATTGGCGCTCTGAATTCCATCACTGGCTGGAGGCTTAAATCCATAGGCACTTCATCAGATGGAAAAGCACCGTAAAGCAACATTCCGATACGGACGATGTTATAGTTAGTCTGATCCATATTTAATGCTGCCCCACTGTTTGAGAAATGAACATATTTAAATGTGTATCCTCTATTTCTGGCATTTTCCAATACAGAATTGAATTTAGATTCCTGTTCATATGCATAGGATAAATCGCCTTCATCAGCAGTTGCAAAATGCGAATAAATACCTTCACAGTCTATTCCAGGATTATCATTTAACTGTTCGATCATGTCTGCTGCATCCTTAATATCAATTCCTAGGCGAGTCATTCCTGTATCCACTTTTAAATGGACTTTCGGGCACTGACCATGTATCTTAAAATAAGAAATCAACGCAGACTGGTCCTTTACATGCGATATATTTAATGTTAGACGATCATTGATTGCTTCAGCGAACCTAGCAGTGTCCATTCGACTGAAAACTAAAATATCTGATTTGATTCCAGCTCGCCGGAGTTCAATGCCTTCATCGATTGTGAATACAGAAAAATAATCACATCCATGTGATTCTAAAGCTTTTGCACAGGCGATACTTCCATGACCATAACCATTGGCTTTTACCACGGCCATGATCGGTTTATTCCCAACCTGCTTTTTTACCAGATCGTAGTTCGTTTTGAGTCTATCAAGATGAATAATTGCTTTCGGTCCTATCATAATTGGAGTGTTAGCCCAATTTGGACGAATATTGTTCCAGTAAAAATGATTTCAATTCAACAAAATCGAGAAATATCTCTGAACTGCAAGCCATAATCCAGCCACTCAAATTAGAAACTTCAATTTTATTTATAAGGTAAACTGGTTTTTTACAGTCATATGCTAAAGTGACTTCAGCATGCGTTCCGGCCCCCTTGAACACACTTTCATCCCAAAGACAAATCAAGTAATCCACACTATTTCGAACAGCGTTGATATCTCTATCAACACATACTCGGACGAAATTTGCATATTTTTTGGAATCACTATTTTTCCATTCCCGGTAATTCTCGGCACCGTACTCTTTCATAATAGATTGGGATTCCACCACCGGGTTGTAAACAGAATGGGCCAATTTTTCATCCAGCCACAAAGTCATTTCTTCCCTCCAGTTTGCACCCTCATCTTTTGCAAACTCCATGGCACCGGATAAATAAGCCCTCATTGTTTTAATTTGCGTTTGAGCATATATCCATTCAACCAGGTCCAACCAAGTGCAGTAGCTACTGGAATCATAATAGGTCCCCACTCCACACGATTAAAAAATAAAATCCCCCTCAAATCTGATAAAATCATACTTAACGGAAAATAGGATAATAATGTACCAATTGTTTTTGGGTAAAAATCAAACTCTACCAATACACCAGTTGCAAACAATATAAATAGAAACATGGAAATTGTGATCGATAAATAAGTTGAAATTCTATCTGTTAATACAGAAAAAGTGATAATCAAATTTCCCAGTAGAAATGTGTATAATAATGTAAAAAGAGGTACAATAAAATAAGCAGACCAATTTAAAGGTTCAGGTAATAAAACGGTCAGTACACCCATTGCGACAATAACATAAACCAACGATTCGATAATTGATGTAACTAAAAATCCAATTACTAAATGTGTTTTTCCGTAAGGTGCTAGCGTGATTGGTATAAATGATTTTTTATGAATGCGTAAATCAAATAAATCCCGATAAATCAACGAAAAGGTTGATACAGATGCAATCAGTAAAATAATGCCTGGGAAAACCCACACATCGTAAGGGACTTGATCGATTGATTGCACAACAATGTTTTTCATAACCATTGTGATACCAATATGTAACAATAATGGCAGCATTACCATAAATGAAACAGTCGTCATTAGCCGATGTCGAATCAGCCAAAATCGTCTGAATAATAGCGCTTTAATCAATGGATCCCGTCCTTTGCGAATTTTGCATCCATTAAATCTTGAAGACCCAATTTTTTAACGGATACATCTTTCATGATAGCTGCTGTGGCCGCATTTAATACCTCAAAGAATACGTTTCTTTCACGGCCATAAAAGTGAATGCTATGTCCGATGCGTGAAGGATTTTTCACCTTGGGTAACTTTGATAATTGTTTGAACAAATCATCTGATAATTCTTCAAATTCAATCTGGAATTGATGGAATTCAAAAGTACTCCCCAGCAATTTATCAAGACTCCCATCCAAAGCAATCTGCCCATCTTCCAATACTAATATACGATCATGGGCTTCTTCCACTTCTTTTAATGATTGACTTACATACAGAATGGTTTTTTCACCTCTTAACCGCAATAATAAATCCCATGTATGACGATAGGATTCCGCATCCATGAAAGCAGTAGGTTCATCCATGATTAATATATCAGGATCATGGATCAAGGCACGTAGAATCATTCCTTTTTTAACAATACCCGGAGAAATATCTTGAACCATACTTTTAAGGTATGGAATAATGTGTAAATCCCGTGCCAATTGAATCATCCGCGTATTCAACATTTCTATATCTATTCCATACATCATACCCATAAAACGAATGTTTTCTTCAAGGGTAAGCCAAGGATCCAGATCAATTTCATGCGGCACAAAACCAATCGACGATAGCACTTCCAAACGGCGTTTCTGTGAATCCAATCCATTGATAAAAACGTGGCCGAATTCTTGGTATTCAATACCCGAAATCACTTTCAGCAGCATTGATTTTCCAGCTTCATTATCTCCAATGATAGCAACCAGGGAGCCCCGCTCCACACCAAATGTTAAACTGGCCAGTATTGTTTTATCACCAACCAATTTTCCAACTTTTTTGAGAGTAATACTGGCTTCCATCAGTGTGCCTCATACCAAGATTTTCCATGCCCACAGTCCACCACAATTGGCACAGTTAAAGGAAGTGCTTTTTCCATTGCAGTAATTACCATCGGTTTTAATGTTACCAGTTCTTCTTGGTGAACTTCAAACACCAATTCATCATGTACCTGAAGTATCATTTTAGATATCATTTTGTTTGAATCTATTTTTTTTTGTATTTCAATCATTGCCAGTTTAATCATTTCTGCATTGGTACCTTGAATCGGCATATTAATGGCCATGCGTTTGGCTGCTTCACGGTGAAGATGATTGCTGCTATCAATATCCCAAACAGGGCGTCGACGGCCCAATATCGTTTCAACATATTTTAATTCACGCGCTTTCTCAACGGTAGATTCAATATAGTTTTTAATACCCGAATACTTTTCAAAATAAGCTTCAACAATGGTTTTGGCTTCTTTTTGTGGAATACCTAATTCCTGACTCATACGAAAAGGTCCTGCACCATAAATCAAACCAAAATTAACAATCTTTGCTGTTCTACGCATTTCGGGAATAACAGCATCCATGGGGACAACAAATACATCTGCGGCAGTCCGTGTATGAATATCTTCACCTTTATTAAATGCATCAACAAGGGCTTTGTCCTGCGAAAGATGGGCCATAATTCGAAGTTCAATTTGAGAATAATCGGCTGAAAATATTTCCCAATCTTCATTTTCTGCATGGAAAGCTTTGCGAATCTCCCTTCCCTGTTCGGTTCTTATCGGTATATTTTGAAAGTTCGGATTGCTGGAAGAAAGCCTTCCCGTGGATGTAATAGTTTGACTAAAAGTAGAATGGATTCGTTTTGTTTCATGATGTATCAAAGAAGGCAAAGCGTCAATATAGGTATTCTTAAGTTTATTCAGTTTTCTATATTCTAATACAAGGCCAGGTATCAAATTTTCGTTTTTTAATCGGTGAAGCACATTTTCAGCTGTAGATCGTTTTTTGATTTCAGGCAATCCTTTAATATCAAATAACACACTAGCTAATTGCTGGGTTGAATTCACGTTAAATTCGGTACCCGCTTCATTTTGAATATCGTTTAACAAACGGTCAATTTTTTTGCCCAATTCCACCGACATGGTTTCCAACATTCTCCCATTTACAAATGTGCCATTAAACTCCATTGCTAGTAGAACCGGTAACAGCGGCATTTCAACGTTATTAAAAAATTGATCCAGTCCTTCTTTCTTCAATTCTTTTTCAAATATATGGGTAAGTTGTAGTGTTACATCTGCATCTTCAGCTGCATAAAAAGTAATTTTATCCAATTCCACTTCAGCCATTGTAATCTGATTTTTACCCTTCCCAATCAGGTCTTCGATTGGAATCATGCGATAATTTAAATGATCCATGCTGAGGTTATCTAATTTCAATGTACGCGATTCCGGCTTTAACAAATGTGCAGCCAATAAAGTATCAAACTTGATCCCTTTGACATCTACACCATGGCGTTTCAGGATAAGTGCATCAAATTTGACATTCTGTCCAGTTTTTGGAATGGATTCATTTTCAAACACTGGCTTCAAGATTTCCAATACAGCCATAAGGTCTTCACCACCGAAATTGCTGGATTCTTTCTCCTTGTATTGGATAGGGATATAGACACCGGAATCCGCTTGCGTTGAGAAGGATAAGCCAACGATATCACAAAGCATTGGTTCAACGGATGTCGTTTCTAAATCAAAAGAAAGCCACTTACCTTTTTTTACACCTTTTACAAATGTATCAAGATCAACTTTATTTAAAATGGATGAATAATTCTTTTCTGGCCGTTTTTCCTGAGTAGGTACTTCCCCATAAAAGGTATTTAATTGTTTTTGAAGTGCTTGGAATTCTAATTCACGAAAAATTTCATCCATAGCATTTACATCAAACCCATCGGTTACCATATCCTCATAGTCTGTGCGGATATCCATATCCGTTTTGATAGTTACCAATTCCTGGCTCAAAACGGCCACTTCTCGGCCTTTCTGGAGTCCTTCCCGGGCTCTTTTATTTTTTACCGCATCGGCATGGTCCAAGGCATTTTCAAGCGTTCCGTATTCATTGAGCAGTTTTACAGCAGTTTTTACACCGACCCCTGCCACACCAGGAACATTATCAGATGAATCTCCCATCAGCCCTAAAAGATCAATAATTTTTTCTGGTGGAACACCCCATCTTTCGATTACACCTTCTCTATCATACACCTTGATTTCGGCCTGACGTCCGGATGGGGCGTAAAGAAAAATATGTTCATTAATTAGCTGCATAAAATCTTTGTCCCCTGATACAATATAGGCATCTAATCCATTTTCTACTGCTTCAATCGCTAATGTGCCAATAATATCATCTGCTTCAAATCCCGGTTCTTCTAAGGTAGGAATTCGCATGGCTTCCAGTATTTTCCATAAATAAGGCAGTTGCTCCCGCATTTCTTCAGGCATTTTTTCGCGGGTGGCTTTGTATTCTGGATACCGTTTATGACGGAATGTTTTTTCTGAAGAATCAAAAGCAGCCATGAGATAATCCGGTTTTTCCAGTCGTAAAAGTTTGAGGATTTGATTGGTGAATCCAAACAATGCAGAGGTGTGCATTCCTTTGCTGTTGATTAATGGATTTCGAATCATAGCAAAATGAGCACGGTACAACAAGGCATAACCATCGATTATAAATATGCGTTTTCGAGTGGATTTATTATCTGCCATGAAGCGTTAAAGTTAATGGAAAAACGGAGTAAGGGAATATGGGAAAAGGGGTATGTTTCCAGTTAAATATTCAGAGATGAAAGAAAATAAAATTCCAGTTAACTTCTAATCATAATTGACAGGAGGTATTTTGAACCAGCAAATCAATCATTCATCAATTAAACTCATCATTATTTGTTTTTTATTCTCAATTATTTCTGCAAATAATCCTTTACGTATTAACAATAATCGTTTAAACAAACATCTGTCTGAACTATCAAAATTTGGAAACAATGAATTTGGTGGCGTAAGCAGGGTAGCTTACAGCGACGCTGATTTGAATGGACGCGAATTTGTTATGAAACTGATGAAAACTGCTGGCATGGATGTCCATATCGATGCAGGCGGAAATATCATCGGCACATTAGCGGGAAAAAATAATGACCTGCCCCCAATTGCGATAGGTTCCCACATTGATTCAGTCCCTGAAGGCGGAAATTTTGATGGTAATGTAGGATCAATGTCCGCTATTGAAGTTGCACAAACTCTTAGGGAAAGTAAACATACATTAAATCACCCCTTAATCGTTGTCATATTTCAAAATGAAGAAGGTGGCCTTTTTGGTAGTAAAGTGATGACAAGTGGACTAACAGAACTGGAACTGGAACTTCAATCCAGTAGTGGCTATAGCATAAGAAAAGGGATCCAAAGGATCGGTGGAAATATTGACCAGCTTGAAAAGGCTAAATTGAAAAAGAATGAATGGGTCGCCTATGTTGAATTGCATATTGAACAGGGGGGTATTCTTTATAATGAAAACCTCGATATTGGTGTCGTACAAGGAATCGTAGGTATCAAGCAATGGGATGTAATGGTGAAAGGGTTTGCGAATCACGCTGGAACAACGCCAATGGATCAGCGCCGTGATGCGCTTTATGCCGCGGCCCAATATGTGCAGGCCGTTCATGAAATTGGGAAAAATACGCCTGGAAAACAAGTAGCCACAGTTGGAAAAATCAAATCATTCCCCGGGGCACCAAATGTTATTCCGGGGATGGTTAATGCGAGTCTTGAAATAAGAGATTTAGACGGGAAAAAAATTAATTCTATCTATAAAAATATTAAATCTTCCTCAGAAAATATCGCAAAAAACACAGGGACCGAATTCAAGTTCAAGCAAACAATCAATATCATTCCCGAACCCACAAACAGGAGAGTCAGTTGGGCCATTAATCAGGCCGCACAAGACCTTCAACTTTCAAGTAAATTTATGCCCAGTGGAGCTGGACATGATGCCCAAGAAATGGCGGTAATTTGTCCCATCGGTATGATTTTTATTCCCAGCAAGGAGGGCATCAGCCATTCACCCAAAGAATATTCATCTCCAAAAGATATTGCGAACGGGGCAAATGTTTTACTCCACACCGTTCTGAAATTGGATGAACAATACAGTGAGGAAAATTAAATGTCGTTCAAAACTGATAGAACTCGGGTTCGCCGACTGCCTCAGCGAGGGCATTATGATAAAAATACGATATATCCGATTATTGATGAGGCACTCTATTGCCATGTTGGAATCAATGTTAATGACAGTCCAGCGGTCATTCCCACCATCCATGCCAGGAAAAATGATACATTATATATTCATGGATCTGCCGCTAGCCGATTGCTGAAATCCATTCCAAAAGAAAATAATATATGTGTGACAATAACTCTTCTTGATGGTATTGTACTCGCACGATCTGCTTTTCATCATTCATTAAATTATCGATCCGTTGTCATATTTGGGATAGGGGACCTAGTCAATGATCCGAATGAAAAATGGGATGCGTTAAAAACAGTCAGTGACCATCTTATCCCTGGGCGATGGGAAGATGCCCGCCAGCCTAACCAAAAAGAATTAGATGCAACAACCGTAATTTCAATTTCACTGAAAGAAGCTTCTGCAAAAATCAGAACAGGGCCACCAAGCGATGAAGAAGTAGACTATCAGCTGCCTGTCTGGGCGGGTGTTTTACCCTATACAATCAAAAAAGGTGAACTAATTCCTGACCCTCGGTTACCAAAATCAATCAACATCCCTGATTATCTGATTTGAAGCTTAAAATTCTTTCAGTCGGAAAAATTAAAAATAATAATCTAGATGAAATGTCTAGCGATTTTGAGAAACGTATATCTCATAATGCAAAACTGGAAATTATTGATATCAAAGACTCAAACATCCAATCAGAGGGAAATCGCATCACAACCCACTTGGGAAAAAATCCTTCATTCAATATTGCCATGAGCGAAGAGGGCGAACAAATAACTTCTCAGGGTCTGGCGCTTTTATTGCAATCGCGATCGGAACCAATCACTTTTATCATTGGTGGGCCAAAAGGATTGGCGGATGTTGTCAAACAGAAAGCCAATATGATACTTTCGCTTTCTACAATGACCTTCACCCATGAAATGGTAAAAATGTTTTTATTAGAACAGATTTATCGAGCGATCTCAATTTTAGAACACCGAAAATACCATAAGGATTAGTTTGGACCGGTTTAAGCAAATTTACATTTTAATACTTTTTTTCATATTATCAGTTGCAGGCCTGCGATCTATTGAAAAAGGACCTCAAACACAAGTCACTTTTATTATAAAAAGATTTATGGATACCTATCATATACCTGGATTATCCATAACTATTGGAAAAAATGGTCAGATTGCCTGGACGAAAGGATTTGGCCTTGCAAATATAAACGAAAAGATTCCCGTAACATCCAAAACTAGATTTCGAATTGGCAGTATATCTAAAACAGTAACTTCTGCAGCAGTAGGCCGCCTAGTGGATCAGGACAAGCTTGATTTAGATGCCCCCATTCAAACTTACGTACCCACGTTCCCCGAAAAGCGATGGCCAATCACTACACGTATGGCCATGAGTCATCTTTCGGGAATTCGCCATTATAAAGGTAATGAATTTTTAAATGAAAAATATTATTCTAATGTATTAGAAGGACTCAAAATTTTCCAAGAGGATACGCTAAGCCATGAACCGGGGACTCATTATCTGTACAGTAGTTATGCCTGGAATCTGGTCAGCGCAGTGGTCGAAGGTGCAACCGGTATTGATTATCTTTCCTATATGGAAGATACAGTTTTTACTGCTCTGGATACAGAGAGACTGATAGCAGAACACCAGGATTCAATCTTAATACCCATCGCTTCTTTTTATAATGCTGAAAACGGCAAACTAATATTGGCCCCTCAAGTAAATAATAGCTACAAATGGGCTAGCGGCGGTTTGGTAGGGACCACCACGGATTTGGTCAATTTTATTCATAACCTTTATGCTACTAATTTCTTATCGAAAGAAGTAATCAAAGAACTGCATAGACCAAACACCACTCGTATTGGTCAATCAACCAACTATGGGTTGGGATGGCGGCATTACCGTGATTTTTGGCGTAATCCATTCATTGGCCATAGTGGCGGATCTGTCGGGGGCCGCGCCATGTTGATTTATTATCCTCAAAAAGAAATTGTTGTAGCAATCCTGGTGAATTCACGTTCCGAAAAAGGTGGTGATTTAAATCTCTTGGCACAGCGGATTGCCAGAAGATTTATACATTAGTTGTTTTAGGTTAAATACTTAATTAGAAATGATATGATATATTAACGAATGAATTGCGGGTAGCACCAGGCCAGAAAAATGCCTGATACCCATTCGATTCATAACCGTACCCATACGTTGAATAAAGTTTATCAAATACATTATTTACTTTGACCAATACTTCTAAATCTCTCCATTGGTATTTGGCACCAATGTCTAAAAGACCATATCCATCAATCATACCTGTTTCAGTATTGGCATTATCAACATACATGTGACCAATTCTTTTCCAATGTGCAAATAGAAGCATATAATTCCGAGGACGATAATTCAAAGACAGATTGAATAATGTATTGGGAAAATTTGGAATACTTTTTCCGTCATTAAAAAAATTCATAACCAGCGCCCCATTTGCGGAAAAATTAAATTTCTGATTAAGTAAAAAGGTTGCTTCCCACTCAAACCCGGAATGATCCGTAGAATCAGCGGAATAGTAATCGTATTCCCCTTCCTGTTTCACATCAATGTTTTTCAATTGTTCATTGAGGTATTGAATACGATATCCATTGATGCGAGCATGACCTTTTGAGAAGGTAAAGTCGATTCCCATTTCCATATCCGTAATCATTTCCGCCGCTGCCATAATGGGCTTACTCCAAACATCATCTGCTTCAATAATTTGATTATCTGCAGGTTCTTTTTGAGCTTTACCCCAATTCACAAACCAGTGTAACGAATCCCCCATTTCCCAGGTCATACCAACCCTAGGATTGAAAAAATCCCAATTTGCCGATAAAGTATGCCCAGTAGCATGACCGATCGTTTCCTGATCTAAAGTCCAATTATGGTTTTGATTTTGAATATCAGCCATAATGGTGAATGGCTGTCCTGGTGGATGCCAAACGAAATGACTGAAACTTGTTATGGTTTTTTTCTCGCTAACATACCTGTAATAACGATACCATCCATCACCAATAGTTGCGACCAGGTTCGCATCGGAGAACTGGGAGACTTCTCCAAAATGATCACCGAAATATGAGCGTATTTCTCCGCCCACATCCACCCGTAACTCATCGTTCTTCCAAGTCAATGTTGGTACAATACCAAAATAGTTATTATCGATCCATTTTCTTCGAAGCAGATCGGTATTCATATTTTGTTCCTGTGCATCGGTAAATTGATTATTCACATCCAAGTTATATGCATAATAATCCCGGCCCGTTTTTAATACTTCGTAATACCCTTTACCAGCAACAAGATAACTCACATTCCTAAAAAACAGGTCCTCTCGCAGACGAGAAGTCGTATTAACAGAATAAATCTGTTGAAGAAAATCATCCGTGTAGGCTTGATATCCTGCGCGACGTTTGGTTCGATCTTTAATATCATCCATATGGACTCCATCCCATAGTAGTTGAGTATTTTCATATCCAATATGGACACGGTACTGATTTGTAAATTTTTTCCCGCGATGTTCCAAGCCAAAAAACATCCCTTTCTGTTTAGAAAGATGATTTTCTCTATAACCATCAGATTTAATCTGTGAAGCGCGAACAGTCAAACTCAAATCTTCACCCAAATCTTTACCAGAACGATAACGCACCTGGTATTTGGTCGTATTCCAGTCGCCAGAACCGAACGAAGCTTTTATTTCACGTTGGTCTTTTGCGATTTGTGTATTCACATTGATGGATCCACCAAAAGCAGATGAGCCATATAGACTATTACCTATACCACGTTGAATCTGAATATCTTTGGCATCAGCCAACAAATCTCCATGATCTACCCAATATACCTGATGGCTCTCATTATCATTCAATGGTACACCGTCAACCATAACACCAATCTTGCTCTGATCAAATCCACGGATAGAAACATAGGAATAGCCAGTTCCGTTGCCGCTTTCACTATAAGCCCACACTCCCGGTTCAGAAGCAAGGATCATGGGCACATCTTCTACGGTGTATCGAGTCTCAATTTCTTGTGACGTCAAATTAGAAAAAGAAACCGGTGTTACACCTGCTATAGCACGAGTAGCGCTAACTGTCACCTCGTCTCCTTCTAGCACCGTTGGGAGCATCAAAATTGTCATTTGTGGACGTACCGTTGTCCTAATAGTTTTATATCCGATAAATGAAAAAGATATTTCAGATCCATCATTGATTGTGAGAAAAAATGAACCGGTTTCATCTGTAGTCGTGCCAAATTCTCCCACAACAATATTAACACCTGCTAAAGGGTGTTGGGATTCATTATCTACAATGATTCCTTTTACGTCAATCGATTGGGACAAAAGTCCAGATAGACTTAGGTTAATAATCAAATATGAAAAGCGTAAATAATTCATGTTTTGATAATTCCTGCGCTGGCATTATCCAGATCAGGTTCATGGGTGTTTTCTCAGCCATTTTAATCTGGTTCAAAATAGCACCCCAAAAAACGCCAGAAATTAATATTTTACTCCAAGGTTACAAAACAATGGTTTTCCCTACCATACTTGTATCATTCAGTTCAACTCCACTACTTTCGCGCCCAAATAAACCAAGGAAAATTCATGTCTAATAATCATTATCCTGAAATTACAATTAAAGCTGTTTTACTTGGAATTGTTCTCTCCATGGTTCTTGCTGGTGCAAATGCATATCTGGGTCTTTTTGCCGGTATGACTGTTTCTGCCTCCATTCCTGCGGCAGTTATTTCTATGGGTGTTCTTGCTTTATTTAAAAAATCTAATATATTGGAAAATAATATTGTTCAAACGGCTGCATCTGCAGGTGAATCCCTTGCCGCAGGCGTTATTTTCACTATACCAGCATTAGTTCTGTTAGGCTATTGGAATACGTTCGACTATGTTGAAGTAGCGAAGATTGCAGCGATTGGCGGTGTAATAGGAGTGCTATTTACCGTACCTCTTCGTCGTGCACTTATCGTAACAGCAAAGTTAAAATATCCTGAAGGTGTTGCAACGGCAGAAGTATTGCGTGCCGGCGATGAAGCCAAAAAAGGCACTGCTGATGACGGTTCCGGCGGATTAAAAACAATTGGAATCGCAAGCTTGGTCGGCGGTGTAATGAAAGTATGTCAACAAGGATTCGGTATGTGGCATGCCGAAATGTTCGGTGCAATCTCTTTTGGCAAGTCAATTTTTGGGCTGGGCACAGATGTGTCTCCAGCCTTGATTTCAGTTGGGTATATTGTTGGACGAAACATTGGTATTTTGGTGGTTGGTGGTGGATTGATTTCATGGGCCGTGGCAATACCAATTTACTCCGCTATGGTTGGCTTTGAGGGGGATGCTCTTGATTCAGCTTGGGATATCTGGAATTCTAAAATCCGTTATCTCGGTGTGGGTGCTATGGTTGTGGGAGGTGTATGGTCCCTAATAAAACTATTCAAACCTCTCGTAGAGGGTGTAAAAGCCAGTCTCGATTCAGTAAAAAATCAAACGGCTGATGGAGATGTTCCGTTAGAAGAAAGAGATATGCCAATCAAATACGTTGGGATTGCATTGCTAGCATTACTGGTACCTGTTTTTCTCCTTTATTTAGATATTATTCAATCGGTTGGAATTGCTGCTTTACTCGCCATAATGATGATGGTATTCGGATTTTTATTTTCAGCAGTAGCAGCCTATATGGCGGGTGTAGTGGGGTCTTCTAATAACCCAATTTCCGGTGTAACCATTGCGACGATTTTATTTACCTCATTATTGCTATTAGCCATTTTGGGAACCGGCTCAGGAGTCGGTGCAGCCAGTGCCATCATGGTTGGTGCTGTAGTCTGCTGCGCAGCGGCCATAGGTGGAGATAATCTCCAAGACTTAAAAGCGGGTCATATTCTTGGTGCCACGCCCTGGAAACAACAGGTCATGCAAATCGTTGGAACTTTGTCCGCTGCTGTTGTGCTTGGTCTAGTTCTGGATATCCTTCATACGGCATACGTGATCGGTTCCCCTACCCTTTCCGCCCCACAGGCTACACTAATGAAATCTGTTGCCGATGGTGTATTTACAGGCAACCTTCCATGGAATTTCGTTTATATTGGAGGCGTCATTGCGGTTATATTAATCCTGACCGATCTCAGACAGGAAAGAATGGGGTCTGATTTCCGCGTTCCTGTTCTAGCCGTGGCTGTGGGTATTTATTTACCAATTACCCTGACAGTACCCATTTTCATTGGTGGTATGATTAACCATCTTGGTAAAAAAGCTGGAGGATCGGAAGCATCTGAAAAACGGGGACTACTTATGTCATCCGGTTTAATTACCGGGGAAGCTTTGATGGGTATACTTGTAGCAGTGCCCATATTCCTTACAGGGCAGAAGGACTGGTGGCCACACTTCAGCGGTTTTGGATTACTTGGCCCCGTCCTTTTTATTGCAGTTATTTACTGGTTGTATACTTCCGTATCAAAAAAATAATTTGATGAAGATTTCAGACAGTTTGCTAAAAAAACTTCCCAAGGTGGAACTCCATTGCCACTTGGACGGCTGTCTTCGACTTGAAACGATTCTTGATTTAGCACAACAGCAGAAAGTTTCACTCCCCAGTTTCAATCCTACCGAGCTCAAAAAAATACTTTCCATTGGGAAAAAACGCGGTTCGCTGGAAGAATATATTGCCCGTTTTGACATTACGCTCAGTGTAATGCAAACACCAGATGCATTGAAACGAATCGCCTACGAACTCATAGCAGATGCTGCATCAGAAAATATCCGTTACATCGAAGTACGGTATTCCCCCATTTTGCATACTGGCAAAGGCATGACCCTGGAGGATGCGGTAATTTCAGTCTTGGATGGACTGAGGAAAGGAGAAGAGGATTTTGGTGTTAAGTCAGGAATTATTGTCTGTGGAATTAGGCATATTTCACCAGAGTCATCTCTAAAACTGGCCGATCTCTGCGTACGCTATAAAAATAAGGGCGTTGTTGGTTTTGATCTAGCTGGCGCAGAAGAAAATTATCCTGCCAAAGATCACAGAGAAGCTTTTTATATGATACTCAACCATAATATCAATGCAACTATTCATGCTGGCGAAGCTTTCGGACCCTCATCAATCCATCAAGCTATTCATTATTGCGGAGCTCATCGGATTGGTCATGGTACTCGACTGAGAGAAGATAGAGATTTAATGAATTATGTAAATAACCATCGCATTGCACTAGAAATTTGTCTCACATCTAACTGGCACACACATTCAGTCCGTTCCCTTAAACATCACCCGATGAAGTATTATTATGACCAAGGAATCAGAGTGACACTCAATACAGATAACCGGCTTATTTCTGATACTACACTAACCAAAGAATTTGCGCTTGCTCGCGATTTATTTGGATTTACACTTCATGATTTTAGGGAAATTACAATCGTTGCTATGAAATCAGCTTTCTTACCGCACATGGCTCGGAGAGTAATGATTAAAAATATTGCCGATGAGCTTGAAACCGAATTCAAAATTTTACCAGAATATATTGAACAAAAAATGTAAGATAAATTTTATGTACACTGAACCAGTGTATCTAACTATACAATTATCTGACATCTAAGATTTCATTTTTTTCTTCACTTTTTCAACTATTTTTTGGGTCCATTTCCTAATCGGTGGGTAAACACTTCCCAATAGCATCAATCCTGGAATTCCAAATACCCATCCCTGAAAAATAGGAATCAGACCGCCGATCAGACCGATGGTCACCAAGATGATCCCAACAATTATTTTCGCTGTATTTGCGACCGGTTTCATTCTCTAATTACGGCAACTTTTTCGAATGAAGATGCGCCATTTTTATCATATATGGCAACGAGATAAACACCAGTGCCAACCAATTGACCTGATTGGTCTCGTCCGTCCCAATAGGCCTGATAACCCTGAACTTCAGAATTAGGAATGGATCGCAAAACCTCACCATTCAGAGTCATGATTTTGATGGAACTGTTATCTTTTAATCCATCCACTGTCATCGGTTTTGAACTTGGAATGCGAAACGGGCTCGGAAAGACAATTACTGAATTGTATGTTTTTTTCTTTTCCGCAAAAGGAATCTTAATCACACTGACACCCTTATTAGTAGCAATATAAGCAAGCCCCTCATCCCCATCAAAAGCAACATCTTTAACATCATCCGAAAGAATAAAACTGTTGCTTTCATTCAACCCATTAATATCAGGCCAATATTCTCCATTTTCAGAAACAATATGAACGCCACTTTGAGACGTGATCCAAATATTTCCCCTAGGATCAAACCGTATTCGAGATGAATTATTAAAGGCCACGTTTGGGAAATAGGGATATATTTCGCTATTGGTCGCTTTCGGCCCCGTTTGGTTGACTGGGTTTGTTTCTGAAACTTGAAGATCCTTATAAATAAGTCCAGCTGGTGTTAAAATCCACAATCGGTTATCAAAAGATACATTTAGGTCTAACACAGAACTATTTAATGCAGCCGTATTAATTTCTTCGGAAATCCAAACTTCATTAGTAGGACTGAAAACGTCCCCACTATACTTATACATGACCAGCTGGCTTGTTGACCCTAACCAGATACGATTAAAATTATCCTCTGTTATCGCTGTCATAGATTCAGAAAGTAAATTTCCACTTTCTTCAAATGAAAAGTTTCTCCATTGATTCTCATAGTGAACACTGAGTGGTTTACTTTCCTGGTTTCTTGATAAAACCCAAAGATTATTATTTTTATCAAAGGTCATGGCATTAATGGTAAAAAGTGGATATTTTCCACTTTTATCTTGCAACAGCCTTGGACTTATAAAAAGGTCACGTATTTGGATGCTGCCTTTAATATCCAGTAAGAGAATCCCACCTGAAGTTGACTTTTCCATTCCTAGGTAAATTGACCCATCACTGTTTTCAACTAATTCACTGATGCTTGATCCTAAACTCACATTGAGGTAATCCAAGTCTATCTGAGTTGACAAACCCAGAGTATAGTTTACTGTCGATACATTTTTCCAATTTTGTTCTTCGAGAATCGAAATTCCTTTTTGGCTGGCCAAAATCATACTTTTATTTTGACCCAGATATATTATATCCGGACTATTCACGATAGGTTCGCTCCAGGCAATATGGTTAAATGTGTTACCATCAAATAATGCGAAGCCTAAACTAGTTCCTAACAGAATATTTGAATTATAATGAAATATAGAAGAAAAATGGTAACCAGCATCGGAAAATTGTTTTTCAAATTTATCATTACCAATACGATATATAACTGAATCTGAAACCGCTGTATAATTCTGGGGGCCTGCTACGGCAATGGTATGAATTATATTGAACTCAACCTCATTGGTAACAAGGGGAATTAATTCCCCACCTAATTTAACCGAGTAAATTGCATCGGACGTAACAATCGCCAGTTCATCATCTCTCTGATCCAATGCAATAATAGAAGTTTGTATTTCAGGAAATGGATTGCTCCAATATAACGGATGGATATCATGCGGATTACCAGCAAGCAAACCCCGATCTGTAGAAAGAATAAGGTGATCTCCAAATTTTACAATATCATAAATTTTTTCAATATCATTCCTGCCATAGAAATCTCTATAATATATCCGATCATTGGAATGAATAAATTCCATGATTCCCCAGATGCCAGCCTGCTTGATCGCGCCATAAACCATATTATTATATGTTACAAACTTCGTTACTTCTTCAATATCCAATTCAAACCAATCGGCAAGTTTTTCCTGATTAATATCCCAGATCTGAACACCACCATCACTTCCTAACCAGATATAGCCTTTTGGACCCTTAAGTACAGTATTTAAATCTGTATCGCTGAGGCCATGATCTTTGGTAAATACTTGATATTCCCCAGAATTAATATTATAAAATGCTAATCCACCCCTTGTGGCCAAAATGATTTCATCTTCCGATGCAATAAGTGTTTGTACATCCAGCGATGAAGTGATGGATTGCATTTCGCCTACACGGGCTTGAGAAAAAAGTAGGGTAAATAACAGTGATATCGAGAAAATTACCCGCATTAAATATTAAATGGGGCGGGAATGAAGCAAAGGATAAATATGACCAGGCAGGCATAAGCCACCATCTGGTTATCTTTAGATAGGGGTACGTGGATATCCTGAATTGGCGGATGCTTCGTCGAGCGCATAAGAAATAAAATTAACAAGCCCCATACAAGCCAGTTGAGTGAAAAAAAACTAAGTGGTATCAGAGATATAAAAGCAGCTTTAGCGAGCCATCCCTGTTTTTCTCCCAACATCGCATAGGCTATGTGCCCGCCATCTAACTGTCCAATTGGTAAAAGGTTCAGCATGGTTACTAATAAACCAATCCAGCCAGCAAAGGCAATTGGATGAAGCATAATATCTTGCGATGCAAGCAGCCCTGGATGTGTGAGCCATGTGAGCAATTTCATCAAGATTGAATCTCCCAGCATTATTGCACCCTGGATATCCACTTTGTCAATAACGTCAGATAAAAGTAGGCCAATGATTAAAGATGGAACAGCAATAATGAAACCGGCAATTGGGCCAGCAGCACCGATCTGTAGCAGGGCATCTTTGCGATATATCGGTGATTTAATTTTGATAAATGCGCCGAAGGTACCGATCAAAAATAAAAATGGGGGTGCCGGGATGAAATAAGGCAAAGTTGCATCCACTTTATGTTTTTGGGCATAGTAATAATGCCCGAATTCATGGGTCCCCAAAATCAGCATCAATGTAATAGAAAATGGCATTCCTTTAAATATTTCTAGTGGATTTTCCCAAATCCTTGCTCCTTCCATCATGGCTCCGGCTAAAAGAGTTGTAAATATTGTTAAAAGGAATAACACCCAATGAATTCGAGGAATCTTTGGAATGCGAAGGATGATCCTTTCTTTTGATTCACTTATTCTTATATAGACCTGTTCATTCTTTTTTTTGATAGAAAATTGACATGGCTCTTTTTTCAAAATAATATCCAAATCTTTTGTGGATATACCATCTACCAATTTGCCAACCGCTAGCCATTCATTTTCATTAGATCCAACTTGTACAGGCCGAAAAATATTATCCAGTTTTTTGAGAATCTCTTTGAATTGGGTTTCCGTCATATTAACTAATAAAAAATGGATTATAAATTACAAATACTAAAGGCCGGTAGAGTTTCTAATTATAACTTATTGGATTTTCAATACCTTTTCTGTTTTTCCCTTAATAATTCATGCATACCACGGCTTTGGATATCCAAGGTGAGTTGATTAATCCAATATTTCGTTTGTTCAACATATTGATCAATAACTGCTTGGGATACTTGTTCCACTTGCATATGGACAATAATCATTGCTGACACAACAGGCACATAATCCATCAGAGGATTTTGGTAAAATTGATCGAGTTGCTTTACAGTTTCGCGCAGTGTTAGATAATCAATACGATCACCATAAAGGCTATCAGAAAAAGTCTGTTTCTCAGCCCAAGATTTGAGATAATAGTAAAGACGGCCATCCAATACTCCGGTCAAATATGCGGACTTGACTCGAAAGACCATTGCAGGGTTTCCATCGACTCGGGTAGAAACATGCTTCCAATCAGTTCCATCCCAAAGCAATTTGTTCTCTTTTTCTAAAATTTGTCCAATTAGACAAAAAGAGAGCAAAATTGATATAGGTATAATTCTCATCGCTTGTAAATTGTTTTTATTTTAACTGATCCCGATCCCTTTGAATTTAGATGAAAATTAGTCAAGATAAATTTTTTAGGCCGTAATTCAACTCTAAATCAATCATTTTTTCTATTTTTTTCAATCAAAAGGTAAATGAAATATGCAAATCCAAAATGGGCCAGTGCAACAAATTCTCCAGATAAAATATACCACGGCCATGGCCCCATAAAATCCAACAGTGACGCCATAGGCGGTTTTTCCATAATCCAAAAATAATTAGCATCTAAAATCATATTTGCAATAAAGGATATAAGCAAAAAGCCGTTTAGAGCAATAAAGGCCTTTTTCATACTGGCCAAAGTGGGCCTCATATCATACACAACTATTGCATAGATTAGTGAAACTATTAGCAAATGATGACCGATAAAATATCGGATATAATAAAAATGGGGAAAATCTTCAACAATGTCCGGTGTGATCATCCCCTGCAACATTCCGGACAAACCCCAAAAGTAAAGAATCTCAAAAACTTTAAAATTGCGTTTAATCATCACCAGCGGTAATAGCAGGTTAGCAAACCGGCACAGCTGGAATGGCAAATGGAGTGTTACATCAAATGATCCAGCTACAATCTCAAGCAAAACCCATAGGGGGTAATTAATGCCGATCAAAACGCCTAGGAAAACTCCCACATTTTTCTGGTACTTTTGATGTAAATGGTTTTTTGCAAACCAAGGTAGCCAAAATACCAGAAATAAAAATAAAAAAATGGCCGCCCAATGGGACGGCCCAAATAATTCAAAAGGTGTATATGTATCTAAATAATCAGCAATTGCCGAACGCATGGCGGTGCTTTATTCATTCTTCTTACGACTTTTTTTCCGGCCACTTCCAATTTTTTGAAGTTGCACCATGCCACCTAACAAGATAATGATGGCCAACATCCATATTTGATTGAATGGATTTCCAACTGACCTTTCCATCCAACCATAGATGAAAAATCCAATTGCTGCTATTACAAAAAAAATTCCGATGCATAATCGGATTTTATCATTTAGAAGTTCGTTCATTTTTTCGCACTTGATTTTTTGTTCGATTTATTTGAAGATATTTTTGCGGTAGATTTTTTCGTTGCCTTCTTTTTTATTGGTGCCTTTTTTACAGATACTTTTTTAGTGCTTTTCTTCTTTGTAGCTACTTTTTTAGTGGTTTTCTTCTTTGTAGTTACTTTTTTGGTTGGTGTTTTCTTTGCTGCAGGTTTCATAGTGGTAGCCACCTTTGATGAAGTGTTTTTCTTTACTTTATTACCAGCTGAAATTGCAGCTTGTTTTAGTGTTTTTATCCGTGCTTTGTTTTTACGATGCTTTTTTGCAACAAGTCTTTGTTTTTTGTTCATTCCAATTCCTTTTATTCAATGCTAGCGGGAACGCGTGAGAATCGAACTCACCTCCCCGCTATAAACGGGGACAACGGTTTTGAAGACCGTGAGAGGCACCAGCCACCTAATCATTCCCATTTTATTAATAACTTTAATCGAAATCGATTATTCCGGGTTATTTATAACCCGGAAATCTAGCCCAAAATTCTTTTTGATTTTCTGTCCAATTACTTCAGCCGATTCTTTGGTCTCATATCGAACAATACGTACAGCGTGCAATCGTTTTCCATTCGAATCTACCGTATGGACTTCGGTCGCAAATCCATGACCTTGAAGCTGTTTTTTAAGCCGGTTTGCATTTTCGTATTTACCAAAAGCGCCAACTTGGACCACCCAGGGTTTGGGCTTTTTTTGCGGTAACATAACTTTCCGTTTTGCTTTGGCAGATTTGATCCGACTACTGATTTCATTTGGATCCAGTTTAATTAATCTCGCTTCTCTCGGATTATTGTTTAATCCTTCAATATTATAATTTGTATAATTTAAACTTGGATATAATTGTTTCATCGTTCTTAAAGCTACTTTCGCTGAATCTTCTTCACCAGTTGCAAAATATGAATTTACCATGAGGTCCATGGCCCTTTGATGATTATCACCTTGTGGGTATTTGAACAGTACGATTTTAAATTGGACACCAGCTTGCGAATAAAGACCCCTGGAAAATAAATATTCTCCAATTTTCATCGCTGCAAGGGAGGCAAATTCTGATTCTGGGAATTTTTCAATAATATTCCGGAATTGAATCAAAGAATCATCACCATTTTCGTTCACCATTGCTTGTAGCAAATAAACACCTGCTTCATTTGGGTATCGATTAAGTAATTCGGGTAGATTTTCTTTCACTTCATCCATTCTACCCTTTTCCAAGAGCGTTAAATAAAGATCAATATTTTGGGAATGGAGATTCCATCCCCAGATAATGGTCAGAATAAATAAACAACATTTTATCATTTTTCATGGGGAATGGTTAGTAATTGAATAACCTCGTCAATCTGGTTGGATAGTTCATGGGGCTTTGATACATGAAGCGACAATTTCAATTTCATTAATCTAGCATGGACTGAGCTCCCATTTTTAGATAGAGCATCTTCAACCAAATTTAATGCAGTATTATGTTCACCCTTTTCTTCTAGTACATTGGCCAATTTGGTTAGAGCATTCAGGTTGGATGGATCTTTTTCAAGAATTCTTTCATAAAACTTTTCTACTTCACTAAATCTCCCTAGGTCAAACAATGCTGATTCAATTTTAGAATAAACCAGCCGGCCTTCCTCTGGATTAAGTAAGGCAAATTTTTCCCAGTTTTCAATAGCCTTCACTAAGTCTCTATTCTCCGCAAATACATCACCTAATCTTAGATAGGGTAATCCAAATTCTGGTGACGTTTTCACCGCTTTTTGAAATTGAGATTCTGCTTCTTTCAGCTGGCCTTTTTCTAACTTTTCCATGCCCTGATAAACCAAAAATCGTGCAATTTGACTGGGATCTCGAGACTGCTTCAATTTCTGGATTGCTTTTGTTGTCTGCATAGCTTTATCCCACTCACGTTGTTGCTCGAAAATCTTTAATAAAAATTCATTGGCCCACAAATTTTTTCGATCCAGCTTAAGTACCATTTCTGCTTCACCCATTGCTTTGGTTATATGTCCAAGCTGTTTAAAATCTAGCGCCAGAGATTTATGAATATCACGCTTGATTTCATTTGACAAATTCGGTCGAACAGTTAGAGACTGATGGATTTTTATTGCTGCCTGGGCATTATCTTCTCCTCTGAGAATATCTCCCATTTGAAGGTAGGCATTAATATGATTTGTATCCTGCTTTACTACGTTTCTCAAGTGGCTAAGGGCTGTACGAGTATCTCCTCGGACCATAGCATTAAGGGCGTGGGTATAAATCGATTCGGTACGCTGCTGCTTTTTAGGTCGGAAATAATAGATAAATACAGCCGCTAAAATAACCGCGGATGCAACCAGGAAAATCCAAATCAATGTTAATTTTCTCCATCTTCCGTGTCATAAATACCTTCGTCAATAGCCACATTGCGAAGATCATTGAGTTCATCTGAAAGTTTACGGTTTTTTATTTTCAAAGATCGAATTTCTGATTTGTCTGATAGAATATTGGTCAACGCAACACCAAAGCCAATTAAGATACCAACTGAAATAGCTCCCAGCATCACATTGGCAACCTTAACATTCTTAGGTTCAACAAAGATCAAATCCACAGCAACTATGTTGGTATTTTGCGTTAAAAAGGCCAATATCAATATTAGGATCACCAATCCTGCGAAAATTTTTACCAGCTTCATCAGGCTGCCTCCATTCCTTGTAATTGAACAATTTTACCGTGCAGTGAGATACCTTTGGCTTCGGTGATCCTGACCGGAGTGAAATCTCTAATGTGGGAATTTTCTTTATCAAAAATTACCCATTTATTTGAATCAGTTCGGCCCACCCATTGATTCGCCGACCGTTTACTTTCTTTCTCAACCAAAACCATTTCAACACGTCCTACGATTGATTTATTGCGCTGCAAGGTGTGTTCTTTTTGCGCTTTGATCACACGTTCCAGTCGGTCCTGTTTTTCGGGTTCTGCAATATGATCCTCAAATTCAGCTGCTTTGGTTCCAGGACGAGACGAATACTTGAATGTATACGCCGAATCAAATTTAATCGCGTCCATCACTTCCAATGTTTCTTGAAATTCCAACTCATTTTCTCCTGGAAAACCGACAATAATATCAGTTGATATACCTACATGAGGAAGCTTATCTCGAATCTGATCTGCGAGAGAAATGAACTCTTCTTTTGTATATGTGCGGTTCATGCGTTTTAATACTTTGTTATTCCCCGCCTGAAGTGGCAAATGAACATAATTACAGATATTATCATGTTTGCCCATTACATCCAACACATCCTTGGTCATATCTTGGGGATGGGGCGAGGTATAACGAATGCGTTTTACACCCACCACGTTGGCAATTGCATCCAATAATTCATGAAAACCGCGCCCTTCGTGATTGTATGAATTAACATTTTGTCCCAACAAAGTAATTTCAATGAAGCCATCAGAAACGGCCTGGGCAATTTCATCAATAATACCTTCTAAACTGCGCGATCGTTCGCGTCCACGAGTGAATGGTACAATACAGAAAGTGCAAAATTTATCACATCCTCGCATAATTGGAATCCATGCATTGATGCCTAGATGACGGCTTGGAAACATATCGTCATATACTTCAAACCGGGACAATTTTGTATCCACTATATGGGTAGAATTCCCATTTCTTTTTTCTATTATTTCCGGTAGTCGACGATAGGAATCAGGACCCAATACAATATCAACGTAGGGTTTTGACTCCAGGATATCTTCCTTCAGGTTTTGTGCCATACATCCGAGAAGACCAATAATCATTTTTGGATTTTTCTTTTTAATTTGATGATAATACCCTAAACGGGAATGCACCTTTTCTTCTGCATGTTCGCGTATAGCACAGGTATTCACGAAAATAGCATCCGCATTATGAATATCTTTAGTCTCAGAATACCCAGCCTTAGTAAGCAGGCCTGAAACTAGTTCAGAATCGGCAACATTCATTTGACAGCCGTAAGTTTCTATAAAGTATGATTTACTCATTGGATTATCTTGAAAATTAATGAGAGAGGTGTAGAGGAAAAAAGGCTTACTTCAGGTAGCCGGAGAAAAAATAATCCAATGGATTTTTAGGTGCCCCGTACTGGTGGACTTCATAATGAAGGTGAGGCCCATCCGACCTTCCGGTATTACCGGTGATTGCAATCAATTCTCCGCGTTTCAAATCCTGCCCGCGTTTTACTATAAATTTTGATAAATGAGCATATATGGTACGATAACCATTCCCATGATCGATTTTGATCACTTTCCCAAAACCGCCTTGATCACCAGCAAACTTTACTTTGCCATCAGCAGGGGCATAAATCTTTGTCCCTGTATTTACCGCAAAATCTAATCCATAATGATAGCGTACTTTTCCATTAAATGGATCTTCACGATAACCAAATCCCGATCCGAGGAAACCTTCCTGAACTGGCCGAATTGAAGGAATAACTTTTAAATTATCCGCATGATTGCGGACTTTATCAAACATGGTATTATAACTTTGTAATTCCAGTTTCACTCGTCGCGATATTGCATCAACATCTAATCCAAGTTCAGAAATCTTATCGGTGAAATCAGACGCTATATCATTCATATTTGTCTTTCTAATGACTGTTCCTCCCACACCCATTTTACGAACGTCCCGATCAATCTGCGGTAAACCGGTATAGGTTCTAATTGCCTGATCCTTTTTTTCAATCGTACCGACTTGCCCTGATACATCTTCAAGCTGTGTCTGTAAATCAACTAATGTTTCAGTCAACCGTTCATAATTATCTCGCAAATCTTTCAATTTTGCTTTGTATAAAAGACCCGTGAGGGCATCAGCACTTAGAAAAAGTGTCACTGAAATAAATACGATACTAATTCCTAATATTCTCAAAAGCCTCTTATGGGAAAAATGAAACTGTCGCAGGTCCGAATCACGCTCGGATACAATGATATAATTATGGTATTTATTGGGTCTTTTTTTGCGACGAAGCATAATTTATTCGCCTTGAGTATTTATGCAATTTACAAATTTGTTCATTAATCATCCATATGGATCATTTAAGATATATTTTAAGTAATTGGGACCGTGTGCTGTGTCTCAGTCGCTGTAATCCACGTTTTTTAATTTGCCGTATCCGTTCCCCGGTTAACCCCATAATTCTCCCGATTTCTTCTAAGTTTATTGGGTCATCTCCATCCAAACCATAATACAGCCGCATCACTTCTTCCTCCCTCTCATCCAAGGTGTGTAATACACGGAAAATTTCTTCTTTTAAAGATTCAATAATAATAATTTTTTCTGGGCGATCATCCTCTGAAGTTAAAAAATCAATACGGGTCACATTGGAATCTTCCATTGGTTCATCAAGAGAATAGGTACTGCCGTATGATCGGATCAGGTTTTCAATCCAGGAAATTGTTGTATCTGAAATTTCAGCCAATTCTTCCGAAGTAGGTTCCCGTCCATAAACTTGTTCCAGTTCCAAAGATTGGCGATAAAGTTTGCCCATATTATCGGTTACATTTGACGGCAACCTAATTGTTCGTCCTGTTTTATTAATAGCCTGACGAATACTTTGGGAAATCCACCACACAGCATAGGAAATGAATCGGAATCCCCTTGTTTCATCGAATCGCTGAACAGCCTTAATTAATCCAAGATTTCCTTCATTAATCAAGTCATCAAGGGGAATACCATATTTCTGGAATTTCTTTGCCACTGCCACTACAAATCGAAGATTGTGTGTAACCAATTTGTTAATGGCATGCTTATCCCCAGCTTTTGCGCTTTGAGCCAGATGGACTTCTTCCTCATTGGAGAGGGGCTCCAGACTCTTTATTTCATGAAGGTATTGAGATAGGGCTGTTTTTTGTTTGGGTGAAAAAGATTTAGACTGCAGCAATGATATTATTCGGATTCTGGTGAATCCTTGTTTTCCCCTGCTTCAGATAATTCATCTTTAACCTGTGCTTCTTCCATATTTGCAGAAACTTCACTTTCTTGGATATTATATTCATCTTTGATTTTTTCAATTTCTTTTTCTTTTTCACTGATTACAGATGAAATACTTTCGATTTCTTCCACATGGGAATAAAATTCCGTGTTCCCCGTAAAATTAACCATATTGTTATCTTTGGCCTGACCATAAACTAATTTTCCTAGAGCTTCTTGTTGTTTACGGCGATCACGTTGAAGTTGATGAATTTCCAGTTTGATTTTACTTATCTTGGTTAATTCTTCCGTCTTGGCAACTGCCACCTTACTAACTTCTTCTGCTTTTTCAACAGCAGCACTGCTCCATTCTTTCATGTTTTGTTTTAAGTCATCCCAAAGTTTTGACATAGTACTCTCGCTTTTGCGTTATAATGATATAGGAATTTGAATGATTAATCTTTTTTCAACAACATATTTGCAATATAAAATATGCCTGAACCAACAAAAAGCGCATTTAGTTCTAGTATGACATTGTTATTTCGAATACCCCATACAAGCCCCGATAGCAAAATAATCATCGCAACAAACTGAATACTTCTAAGTAGGACGTATCTCATATCGATGACTCATGTTTATCCAACGTAGCATATTTTTAAAGTTCCAGTCATATGCACTAGACAATATGGATAATGGATTGGATGATTCATAAAGTTTTTTCGCCAATACTCCCATTTGATAATCATTTAATCGTTCATATAAGATTCGGTTTATAAAGGATATTTTTCTTTTTTGGTTCAATTGAATTAAAATCGTTCGTGCTTCTGTTTTTTCCCCAATAACGGATAAAGCAGCAGCTCTGCCTGACATCATGGACATTCTAATTCCAAATCCAAATAAATAATCCTGAAAACCGCCTGCTTCGCCTATTTCAAATGGCGGTTTCCAAGCTAAGAACGGAAGAGAAAAACTACCCCGGCTAGCAAATTGCTTCCCATTTCTAATTTGAATTCCTTTCGCGTTGAAATATTTTTGGGTGTTCTTAAGGTAATCTATATTAAAAAATTTTGGTTTTTTAAAAGCAGCAGCCAAGGTGCCCTGTCCGCCAATAATAATTAGATATGCATAACCCTTTGGTGCGTATTTATGCCCCAAAAGTAAATGAATCTGATCTTTTAATCCTGTAGAAAAATTAATGCCTTGAATATAGGCTGCTGCTTTTTGTGTACCGGTTGCATGAATGTGGCAGTTCTTTGGCGCTTTTTCCCCTAATTTGAATTGAACATCTTGATCCACGCACTGCCGATATAATTGATTATCTAAATCATCGATATTGCTGCCTCGTTTCACCATATAAAAAAATGGATTGTTACTTTGAATTAATAATGGCTGGTAATTCTGGGTATGGACCAAAAAACGATGGATTGGATGAGTAGTAATTGCCTTAAAATTAAAACCAGAATCCTTCATGAAGACTGGGGCATGCTGAGAAAAAATCCAATTTTCTAACCCCTCATAATCCCCGTGTCGAGATCCCCCTATTTGTAATTCTTTTTCAAAGACAATTGGATCAAATCCATATTTTTTTAGTTGGATGGCTGCTGTTAATCCTGCAATACCACCTCCAGCTATTTGAATCGATTTCGACATCAAAACAGAAGCCATAAATCAGCAATGTAGCTGCTGAACGGAAAGAATTTCGGGTAAATCTTCCAATTTCAATAAAATATCTTCTGGTACTGAATTATCCACTCGCAATACGGCAAATGCTTCACCATTATTCATTTCACGGCTCAGTAAATAAGCACCGATATTGATATTGGCTTCACCAAGCATTGTACCTACCTTTCCAATTACTCCGGGTACATCCTTATTTCGGGCAAAAAGCATCGTACCATAAGGCGTCACATCAATCTCATATCCAAGAATATTAACCAAGCGAACACGTTTACCCTCAAAAATGCTGCCATGTATCTCGTTGGTGACCGATTCACCTTGAACCTTTGTTCGAATTAAATTGGTATAGGTGCCGCAATCTGTAGAATAGCTATACTCAATCTGGATACCTAATTCCACTGCGAGTATTTCCGCATTAATATAATTGACACGGTCTGGCACACGGCCATTTAGCAAACCCTTTAAAAATGCCAATGCTGCCGGTTTTGCTTCATGCATGGAACCGGCGCATTCCACATTAACTTTTTTAATTATACCGGGATTCAACTGAACCTGGAGGTTACCCATCAATTCAGCCAGGTCTAAGTGAACTTGAATTTCACTCAATATTGCCAAATCTGAGATTGGCATATTCAGCGCATTGACAAGTTTCTGGTGAACTAGGTAATCCCGCACCTGTTCACACACTGCTACACTAACTCCTTCTTTGGCTTCCTCTGTTGAAGCGCCCAAATGGGGAGTTAATAGAATATTTGGTGCTTTTAATAATGGGTTGGACTTATCGATTGGTTCTGTTGAAAAAACATCTATGGCTGCACCGGCGATTTTTCCATCGGTTAAAATACGGCATAAATCTTCTTCATTAATGATACCGCCACGGGCCACATTAACTATTCGTGCCGTAGGTTTCATTGAAGACATTCTATCATAATCAAACAAGTCCCTTGTGGAATTGTTTATGGGGACATGCAGAGAAATATAATCTGATTGAGATGTCAACTCATCAAGCGTTACTATTTTCACCTCTTCTGGGTTAAACATGTCCTGACTCATATATGGATCGTAGCCTAAAATATTCATGCTAAACGACCTGCATCGGTTGAGCACTTCTTTACCAATTTTGCCTAGCCCGACTATACCGAGTGTTTTATTTCGAAGTTCAGTACCAACTAATGCATGCCGGTTCCACTCACCGTTTTTTAATCCTCTGTTCCCCGCAGGTATTTTGCGGGATAAGGAAAGCATCATGGCAATTGTATGTTCAGCAGCGGAAATGGTATTCACATCTGGTGTGTTCATCACAACTACACCGTGACGCGTGGCAGCAGGAATATCTATATTATCCACGCCTACACCGGCACGGCCAACTACCTGTAGATTTTTGGCCATTTCAAACATTGCTGCAGTAATATTAGTGCCACTGCGTATGATCCAACCGTGTGCATCTTTACAGGCTTCTATCTTTTCTTCAGGGCTGCCATTTGGTAATTCGACAATGTCAAAATTTGCATTTTTCAACACAGCTAATCCATTTGATGTAATAGGATCAGAAACGAGGATTTTCATGGAAAGCTAGATTTCCTGTGAGCGGATAAGATTCAATGCAGAACCTGCTTTGAACCATTCGATCTGTGTATCATTATAGGTATGGTCGCAATAAATGATATCCGATGATCCATCAGTGTGAAAAACGTCTAAAGTCAGGGGTTGACCCATGCCAAATTGATCGAGATCAACAAAATCTAAGGTATCGTTTTCAAGGATCTTATCATAATCAGTTTTGTCCGCAAAGGTCAATGCCAGCATCCCTTGTTTTTTTAAATTTGTTTCATGAATTCTGGCAAATGAGCGGACTAACACAGCCCGTACACCCAAGAATCTTGGTTCCATGGCCGCATGCTCTCGGGAGGACCCCTCACCATAGTTCTCATCACCTACAATGATGGTAGGTATCCCATTGCTTTTATAATCCCGCTGAACAACAGGAACTGGGCCATATTCTCCATTTAATTGGTTTTTCACTAAATTGGTTTTTTCATTAAAATAATTCATAGCTCCAGTGAGTAGATTATTAGAGATATTATCCAAATGTCCGCGATAGCGTAGCCATGGACCCGCCATGGAAATGTGGTCTGTCGTACATTTACCCTTGGCCTTAATTAGGACTTTCATTTTCGTAATATTCCTGCCATCCCAGGGTTCAAATGGTACCAGTAATGCCAGGCGCTCTGAACTCGGGTTTACCACTACATCTACTTTAGTTCCGTCTTCAATCGGCTCCTGATAACCTAAATCAATAACATCAAACCCGTCACTTGGTAGATCATCCCCGCTGGGCGCATCAAATATTATCTCCTTACCATTTTCATTAGTTAATATATCTGTTACTGGATTAAAAGTTAGATCACCAGCAATTGCCAATGCCGTGACTAATTCCGGTGAACCAACAAATGCATGTGTATTCGGATTACCATCGGCTCGTTTCGCAAAGTTTCGATTGAACGAATGTACAATTGTATTTTTTTCTTCCTTTTCCGCACCTGATCTGGACCACTGACCGATGCAGGGCCCACATGCATTGGCAAAGACACTGGCACCTAACGCTTCAAATGTATCAATGAACCCATCCCGCTCAATCGTATAGCGGACCTGCTCGGAACCAGGTGTAATAGTAAAATCCGCTTTGGTCTTCAACCCTTTTTCCACCGCTTGCCGGGCAATGGAAACAGAGCGGGAAATATCTTCGTAAGACGAATTGGTACATGATCCAATCAACCCAACTTTTATTTCTGTTGGCCAGCCATTTTCTTTAGCAGCTACTGCCATGTCTGATATCGGAGTTGCTTTATCCGGTGTAAAAGGGCCATTTAAATGGGGCTCTAATTCGGATAAATTTATTTCGATTACCTGATCATAGAATTGTTCAGGATTATTATTTACCTCATCATCAGCCCGTAAATGCTCCGCGATTCCATTGGCCAGGTCAGCCACTGCTTCCCTATTTGTGGCTTTTAAATATTTTTCCATAGGTGCGTCATAGCCAAATAAAGAAGTGGTGGCGCCGATTTCAGCACCCATATTGCAAATCGTTCCTTTCCCAGTACAGGATAGTTTGTTGGCCCCATCACCGAAATATTCAACAATTGCACCTGTACCTCCTTTTACAGTGAGAATCCCTGCCACCTTCAAAATCACATCTTTGGCTGAAGTCCAACCACTCATTTCTCCGCTCAACTTCACACCGATCAGTTTGGGTAATTTTAGCTCCCACGGCATCCCAGCCATAACATCTACAGCATCGGCACCACCGACGCCGATGGCCACCATACCTAATCCACCCGCATTGACTGTGTGACTGTCAGTACCAATCATCATACCACCTGGAAAAGCATAATTCTCGAGTATTACCTGGTGGATGATGCCGGCCCCTGGTTTCCAGAATCCGAGTCCATATTTATTCGATACAGATTCCAGAAAATCATAGACTTCACTGTTTACGTCAAGGGCCTGTGCTAAATCGGTTCGTGCATTTTGTTTGGCTTGAATCAGGTGGTCACAATGGACGGTGGATGGAACCGCAACTTTATATCTTCCTGACATCATGAATTGAAGTAATGCCATTTGGGCCGTGGCATCCTGCAATGCCACACGATCTGGTGCAAAGTCAACATAAGAATCCCCACGGGCATATACCCTTGATACTTTTCTTTCAAACAGATGAGCATATAGGATCTTCTCCGCCAGCGTTAAAGGGTGTCCGACCATATCCCTGGCCGCATTCACCATATCAGGAATGCGATCATAAACGACTTTAATAATTTTTAGGTCAAACAAAGGAAATCCTTTCAAATTGATGGGTTGATATCAAACATGAAAAAATTTGTTAATAAAACATTATTCAAATTACGTTTAACTATCCCCGGATTCAATTTCAATACATGAAGGGAAATTAATTTTGAATAAAAAATGATAAAGAACTTAAAAAAGTAGCTCTAATTCATCCCAAACCACTCATTAAATTTTACACCCATGAGATCCCATCAAATCTGGATAACGCTCATTTCCTTTTTAGGATGCCTAATGGCACAGACTACTGTTGCGGTTATGTCATCCACTGTGGAAAAATTAGTGATTCAGATTATCTGCAAACCGAACGATCCTGATGATCTTGGATCAATCGAACTTTTAATCGGACTTCCTGATTCAAATTTACCATCAATAACGACACGTTCAGAAAAACCGCTCGCCCATCCATTTCAAGGGGTAACGCTAACAAAAACACAATGGATTCACCAACAAAAATTGAACGATTTACAAACTGGAACAATCCAAGTCAGCCCTTTATCTTCTGATGGTCTTTATTATCCAAGTCAAACAATAACAATTTATCTCAATGGAAGAAATGATGGTCCGCCAAAACTAACCTCCGTCCATCAAAATTTGCTTCCGCCAAAAGTTCTTAATTGGAACACGGCAAAAAACTGGATCAATCCTCCAAAACATGTTTTACTTAAAATTCAGGAAATGCCTAAGGGTCGGTGGATTAAATTCACCATTGAATATGATGGTATTTATAAAATACCTGCCAATGCTATTCATTTGGCCCTCGGTACAGGAGAATTATTGGATCCCCGCAATTTTATGCTTTTTACCGCTTCTGCAATTGGAAGGGACCGCACCTATAACTTGACACAAAAGATTACCAATAATGCAACAATACCGGAAAACCTGGTAGAACTAGCAATAATTATCAATGGCGAATCAGATGGCAGTTTGGATACAGGTGATGAAATATACTTTTACGGTCAGGGACCCAGCGGGTTTGATCAAAATGCTGATCAGGTAAGATGGCACCAAAACCTTTATTTTACCAAATCGATGTACTGGCTCTTGATACCCGAGGATAGTTCTGTGCGCGGTAAAAGAATTGAAACTGCTAAAACAGTACAAGATGGACCCCTAAGCGTTGACTATGGGTTTGCTCATCTTCATTTTGAATCTGATTTAAACAATCCCCATAAATCAGGTTTGGCCTGGGGCAACACAGTTATAAAGCAAGGGGGTTCGTTTGGCCAGGAAGTTGATCTGGTGCAGCCGGTTCCCTCCATCAGTGCCACCGGTGCTTTCGGCATGATCGGCAAAGAATCGATCAAAACACGCTACGGAGATACCAAACATGCGGTTCAACTTTCATTGAATTCCCAGGAATTAAGTTTTATTACCTGGTCAAATATTGATTTAAAATCAACAGATTTTTCTATTGCTGCTGGTACCTTGCCTCAAGGATCACAAACATTTCAAATTTCGAATGTTTCTGATAATCCCAATTCTGAACCACTGTTCGATTTTCTTACCTTATCTTATGCGCGAAAATTGATTTATTCAAATCCATTTGAATTTTTTGCACCGGTTACAGCCAACGATATGACTTTTACGATATTAGGTTCCAATCTTCAGGTATGGAATATTACAAATTTAAGATTGCCCCAAAACGTACCCAACCAATCACAGAACGATTTAACACTGATACGTGTTTCACTCCCACCCGACACCTTGCAGAGGTATTTTGTCTTTAAACCCGATGATGTCCCAAGTATAGAAAATATATCCTTAATTGGGATCAAGACTTTTCACAACTTAAGAGATCAATTAAGCGGTGCTGACCACGTACTCATTGGCCCAGGAGAATTTCGAAGTCCAGCACAGAACTTGGTCAACCATCGAGGAAAATCCTTCTTTGCATCGCTAGAAGATATATATGATGAATTTTCTGGAGGCAATCAAGACCCAGTAGCTATCCGGCATTTTCTTCAGTGGACCCAGGAGAACTGGGCCACAAATCCCTACACTGCCCTTCTGCTTGGGGATGCGGATTACGATTACCGTAATATCACAGGCCAATCTAATATTATTGTTCCCACCATTGAAGTTGGGACGTTTTATTCTCATGCCACTGATGATCGCCTGGCTTCCTTCAATGGTATCATACCCGAAATGGCCTTAGGCCGGTATCCCGCCAGAAGTACGCAAGAAGTAACCAACTTTGTGGAAAAAATTATCACCTTTGAAACCGGTATGCCTCCCGGTTTGTGGAAGCAACGTATCACTTTAATCGCCGATGATCCGGCCCGACCAGAAAAAGAAGCGCATGAATTATTCATCGGTAAAAGTCATACGTTAAACTCTGAACGATTGACAAAATCCATTCCTGACTTTATGGAGATAAAAAAACTATACATGGTAGATTATCCTGAAGTAAGTGATGGCTCTATTTTTGGCGTAATAAAGCCTGAAGCCACCCAAGCCTTATTTGACCAAATTGCTGCTGGCACTGCATTGATCAACTTTATCGGACATGGTAACCCCACCCAATGGGCCCAAGAAAAACTTTTGATTATCAATGAAAACAGAAATGATATCCAATCCATGCATGCGGAAATGAAACTGCCCATCTGGATTGCCGGAACATGTAACTGGGGACAATTTGATCAAATTGGATCTGAATCATTTGCTGAAGAACTCATCCGCACATCGATGGATGCGGCCTCTGCAATTATTACAACTACTCGAGGTATTACTATCTCCAGTAATATCTATTATTTAGAAAAAATATTTAACGCTTTTTTCCCCAACGGAGGTATAACCGATACCAACTTGGGGATGGCGCTGCAGTCCGTAAAAACAGGTGGATCTGATGGTGAATTATTTCATCTTTTCGGTGACCCAGCAATGAAATTACCCTTGCCGTCAGAAATTATCAGCGATGGTAAGGTGGTACCTGATACCTTAGCCACACTGGATGTGGGAACCTTGAATGGTACCAGCCCATATATTTCAGGAGAAGGATTCCTTATTTTTGAAGATGGCCCAAGTCAAATCACCAAATCATTCAATTTTATTTCATCCAAGGAAGAAATATCTTATCTAAAAATTGGGCCGACCTTGTTCCGAGGTACCTTTACTTTTGATGGGGCATCCTTATCTACCAAATTCAGGGTCCCAAAAGATATTACTTACTCTGATAAACCGGCCAAAGTCAGGTTCTCAATTGCATCAAACACAGGTGAAGAAGCCATTGGTGCAGTAGGAGAAATTCAACTGACGCTTGGATCTCCCTCCAATGACACAGATGGACCGATCGTTACGTTTGAGACTGAAACAGGTAGAATACTTCGCAGCGGAGACCATCTTTCTGCTGAAAAAAAATTGATAATCCGGCTCTCGGACCCACTTGGGATCAACATAACGGGAGAAAAGGGGCATGAACTTTTATTCATCAATCCTGAAACGGATGATAAATCTATTGCAACCGAGCGATTCATTTATGATGTCAACAGTTTAAACACAGGAATAATCGAGCATAATATACCATCTGACCAGGACCAACTGTCCTTGGTCGTAAGTGCCTGGGACAATGCCAATAATCCCACTGAAGCACGAATTGACCTTATCTTGTTAAAATCCAAAAAACTCGATCTTCTGCATGTCTTTAATTTTCCTAATCCATTTGCCCATGAAACAAAATTTACATTTGAATTAACTGATGATGCGGAAATATCGGTTGATATTTATACCTTGGCCGGTCGCCGAATAAAATCTATTCTGCCAGTACACTTTACCATCGGCCACCAACAAATTTATTGGAATGGACGGGATGAATATGGTGGTATGTTAGCCAATGGTGTTTATTTATATAAAATTACAGCCAATAATGGGTCTCAAAAAATAAACCATGTTGGCCGTATGGCTGTATTTCGATGAAATACCTGAACAAATACCCAATTGTTCTCGCATCCGGATCGCCCCGGCGCAAACAATTGCTTGAACAGATCGATTTGGAATTTGAAGTGGTTCCAAGCCAGATTAATGAAGATTTTTCCATCAATCTTTCTCCTACGGATTTTGTAGAACATTATGCTCAGGAAAAAGCAAAAGATGTTGCCAAATCTTATCCTGATAAATGGGTCATTGGCGCAGACACTATTGTTGTTCTTGGGTCACATATTTTAGGCAAACCCAAAGACGGGAACGACAGTTTTCACATGTTAAAACAATTGTCCGGTAATACCCATCAAGTGATTACCGGGGTCTCGATTCAAAACATAAATCAGGATATCAGCAACAGTTTTCACGAACGAACTAATGTTACATTTAATTCTTTAAGTGATAATGTTATCAATTATTATATTGAGACTTACAAACCTTTTGATAAAGCAGGAAGTTATGGCATCCAAGATTGGTTTTCTGTTTGTGTAAATCGTATAGACGGATGTTTTTATAATGTGATGGGATTCCCTCTATCCAGCTTTTATTCCCATTTTATTGATCTATTGGAAACCCAATAATGAAAATGGTAATTATATATGCACTTTATGTCTTACCAGAAGTATCAATTTGATGTTGTTGCTCAGGATCTTATATAAACGTCAAAAAGAGTTTTTCCGAAGGGAAACCTGCACGTAACTTTTCCGCCCTTATGTCTGAGTTCTATACAGAATTAAAAACCCTCCGGAAACAGCAGGGCATCAATCTTGAAGAGATTCATAATCGAACCAAGATCAATCTTAGCTATCTTGAAGCAATAGAAGATGGTCGTTTTAATTTACTCCCTCACACATATATCCGTCTATTTATACGTGCTTATGCCACCGAAATAGGTGCGAATCCAGAAGAAATTGTCAATAATCTAGAAAACTTTTTAGGAAATAAGACATCAGCGCCAAAACCGAAAAAAGAGGAATCTCTTAAGAAATTAGAAAAAGCGCAGTCAAGTGATAAAGAAAACGCCGTAGTGTTGCAGAATCACAATGCGAAAAATGTTCGTACCGAAACCCTAAAAGGGATTATCCTGGTAGGAATATTGATTTTTTCCATTTATATCATTCGAGTCATTAATGAGGAAGAAGCAACTAATACTCCTCTTGAATATCCCAGTGAATTTGTGGAAGAGGGGCCCATTACGGATCAAGACTTGCAGAATAACTTTGATATTTTATCTGAAAAGATTCAAGAACTTAAATCAGAACCACCATACATATTCAAACTGGCCGCTGCCGAACGGGTTTGGTACCTTACCAAAATAGACACGCTTAAACCTATTGAAAATCTCATTCCTTCGGGAGATAACCGTCTTTACAAATTTGGTCAGACATTTGAAATTTTATTGAAACATACAAGGGGCATAAATCTCTACTTGAATGGTGCTGCCCTAAATTCTATTGATTCATCTTCAAATCCAGTCCGGGTTTCCCTCTCTATTGCCGATAAAACGGTGACCATTCAGCAGTTCGTTCCGAATAGCTAAAGCCCTTCCGCATTAAAGTATTCGTTTATCCAATCTCTGCATATGCAGTGGAGATAGTATAATTTTTTCATAAAATATATTGACAACTGTGGGGGATATTGAATAGATTATGGGTAGTTGTGGGTAATTTTACCTGACTTTTTTGGGCATGACAATAAATCAAAATACATTTACTGGAGAATTTTCGTATTCCTTAGATATTAAGGGGCGCGTCAATATTCCAGCCAAATTCCGTAATGTGCTCACCTCGGATAATGAACAATCCTTTGTGATCACCAGGGGGATGGATCCATGCGTTTGGGTTTATCCGGTTACGGTGTGGCAATCTATTGAAAGTGAACTCCGGAAGCTCTCCTCTTTATCTCGAATCAATCGTTCTTTTGTACGCAGTACTGTACGTTATGCTTCTTCTTTGCAATATGATAAACAAGGGCGCATCGCAATAACACCTAACTTGATAGAATATGCACAACTTGGAAAAGAAGCACTGATAATTGGGATGGTGAATAAAATAGAAATTTGGAATCCAAAATTACTGGATTCCGTTGATCAAGAATCACGTAAAATTGATTCTTCTGAATTCGATGAACTGGCCAATCAAATTATACTTTAATGAACGCGAAGGCATTGCAGGAACAACCGTACTCTCATATTCCTGTGATGGTCTCCGAAGTTCTAACATACTTGAACCTCCACCCCAATGGAACGTACTTGGATGGTACCATCGGGGCTGGTGGGCACGCCACACAAATCCTAAACCAGCTCTCTGCCAATGGAAAGCTAATAGGAATTGATCGGGATGCGGAGGCACTGGAAATATGCAGTAACCATTTTGCTGCCTCTGCACACCCCGTTTTATTATACCGCTCTTCCTACCACCAATTCCCAGGAGTCCTCAAGAAATTGAATATTTCTGAATTGAATGGCATGGTATTAGACCTGGGTATCTCCTCTATGCAGCTGGATTCTGATTCTCGCGGTTTTGGGTTTGAAACCGAAGGAAAATTGGATATGCGCTTTGATGAAGATACCGGTGAAACGGCAGCAGAACTAATTTCCAGGTTATCCGAAAAAGAATTAGCAGATTTGATTTACCAATATGGTGAAGAACGTCATTCGCGAAAAATTGCCCGTACCATTAAATCTATAAAGCAACTGACCACTGTGGCTGACCTCAAAGAGGCCGTCCGCAGGTCTACCCCTCCACATCAAAGAAACAAATCCCTAGCGCGCGTATTCCAAGCCATACGCATTGCGGTTAACGGCGAGCTGGATAAACTTGCGATTTTTCTTGACCACTTTAATGATTATCTATCCATAGGTGGCCGAATTGTGATTATGTCCTATCATTCCCTTGAAGACCGAATGATAAAGCATCGTTTCCGGTCATTAAAACAATCAGGGAAACTCAAGGTGCTCACCAAAAAACCAATCCTACCTTCTGAAGTTGAACAATCTCACAACAGACGCTCTCGTAGTGCCAAACTTCGGGCGGCAGAGAGGATCGCATAATACCATTGAAAAAGAGAAAACGTCGATCAAAAAAGAATCGGGAATTCTTCCAGACACTGCTTTTTTTCTCTACTACAATTCTTTCCATCACAGGATTGATAGTTTACTTATGGGTTTATACGGAAGTGGATGAAACAATGCTAGCTATTGAAGTACAAAATCAAGTCTCTATTGAGCTAGATAATTCAGTGAATGAACTCAAAATGGATATTACTCAACTTTCCCGAGGGGATCGTATTTCTCAAGTGGCACGGACAGAGTTGAATATGATCCCCGCTCAACCTGAAACATTAATGATTTACATTGACAAAAATATTATAACTGACGCTAATTGACGAAGACCTATCTGAAATTCCGCACACGGGTAACCGTTATCTCATGCTGCCTCATTTTTGCTTGGGCTGGACTTTCTGCGCGCTTATTTCAGATTATGGTCATTGACAGTGATACCTACCGCAAGCAGGGTATCAGCCAAGGGCAAAGGCAGGAACCGCTTCTTGCTGTACGAGGTAATATTTACGATACAAAAAATGTACCCCTAACACGTAACATTATCCACTATTCCATAGCGGTTCATCCATCAAAAATAAAGGATAAAGCCAGATTTGCAGATCTGATATATGAATCTACAGGCAGGAAATCAGATTTTTATTTAAATAAATTGAATTCAAAAGCCGATTTTGTTTATCTGGAACGTAATTTACGGAAGGAAAAGGTAGCACTAATTCTAGGGCAGCGCATTTCCGGCCTGGTGATAGATCGGGAATTCAGGCGTTCTTACCCCCATAACAATATTGGCTCTCAAATCATTGGATTTACCGATGTAGATGACAAAGGATTGATCGGAATTGAAAAAGAATTCAATGGGTATCTTGAAGGGAAAAATGGCTGGGTAGTCAAACAGGTGGATGGTGAAGGGCGCGCTCAAGTCAAAACTAGTTTCCCCATTAAGGATCCCGTTGATGGATCTAATATTCAATTAACCATCAACCTGGAATATCAAAGTATTCTTCAGGAAGAATTAGCCCGACAAATAGAAGAATCAAAGGCAAAGGGCGCGATGGGTATTTTGATGGATCCACAAACCGGTGCTATTCTGGCCATGACATCTCTACCGGATTTTGACCCTAATCAGCATGATTTTTACCCTGTAGAGAACCAAAAAATCAGAGTAGTTACAGATCAATTTGAACCAGGATCCACCTACAAAATTGTAGCTGCTACTGCTGCTGTAGCCACGAAAAAAGTATCTCTTTATGATGAATTTTATTGCGAGGACGGTCAATTCACGGTTGCAGGGAAAATAATTACCGATCACGAAAAATTTGGGCTCCTTACCTTCCCTCAAATCATTGCACACTCTAGTAATGTTGGCACAATAAAAATTGCCCAAAAAATAGGGCAAAATCCATTATACACTTATTCTAGGAACTATGGATTCGGAACTCTCACCGGTATTCGTTTCCCAGGAGAGATGAAAGGAACACTTCGAAAAATAAAAGATTGGAGCGAGCTATCCCTGGCTGAGTTGTCAATTGGATATGAAGTGGGTGTCACTGCACTACAGCTGGCGTCCGCTTACGCAGCCATTGCCAATGGTGGATTCCTTCTAAAACCGCGATTAGTAAAACAAATATTAACCCCTGAAGGCAAGCTGGTATATGCAGAAAAACCTGAAGTGATGCGAAAAGTGGCTGACCCTGAAATTATGTCTACGATCAAGGATATGTTAGTGCAAAGCGTAAAAAGCGGCACCGGGATCAAAGCAGGTATAAAGGGTTGGTCCATTGCGGGGAAAACGGGAACTGCGCATAAATTCATAGAAGGAGAATATTCACAAAGTAAATATATTTCCAATTTCGTTGGTTTTTTCCCAGCGGAAGATCCCCAAATTGTAGGAGTAATTATCCTAGACGAACCCCGCTACGGCCTCCATTGGGGCGGCTATGGTGCAGCGCCCGTATTTCGCCGCGTGGCCCAGCGGATTATTAATATGGATGATTCTATTCAATACCATGAGCCGAAAACAAAATTTCCCAAAACTGTTTATGTCGATGCATCCGAAAAGGATAATATGGATTTGGTACCTATAAAAACTGTTGCGCCATATCCAACTTATCAAGATGGATATACCATTGTGCCCGATGTGCGTGGCATGAGTATTCGAAAGGCCAAACAGGTATTAATAGCCTCAAACATCCGTGCAAATTTTACGGGATCCGGCCATGTAGTTTGGCAAAGCCCATCACCGGGAACAAAAAAGCTGCCTGGATCTATATGCACTATGGGATTAAATTAATATGAAGCTGAAAAAACTGGTAAAAGGTATTGTCATTGATGACACTACCCTGCCTTCGTTAGACGTGAAAGATATATGCAGCCATTCCAGTAACGTAACCGATGGCAGTTTATTCGTGGCCATATACGGCGAAGAAGCTGATGGCCATGATTTTATCCCCCAAGCAATAGAAAACGGTGCTGCAGTTGTAATTACCAATGGCAGGGAAATGGGTCAGTTGCCCATTCCCAATATACAAGTTGCCAATCCACGTTTAGCGGCTAGCCGTGTGTCAGCAGAATATTATGACCATCCGACAAAAAATTTGACGGTTATTGGTATTACGGGCACTAACGGCAAAACAACAACGGCTTCTATCCTTCAAGAAATTCTGCGCGCTGCAGGAATCCAAAGTGCCCAATTGGGGACTTTAGGTATTATCGCGGACGGATTTACCTCAGAAAAATCATTAACTACTCCCGATCCAATTACGTTGCAAAAAATATTTCGCGAATTAGTGAATAAAGAATTTACCCACGTAGTTATGGAAGTTTCATCCCATGCCCTCGACCAATTGAGAGTAGCAGATGTGGAGTTTAATCTTGGCGTTTTTACCAATCTATCTCGCGAGCATTTAGATTACCATAAAACCATGGATGATTATTTCCATGCAAAAGCCAAACTATTTAAATCTTTGCCAATTACTGGCACCGCAATTATAAATCATGATGATGGAATGGGTAAAGAAATGGCCAATCAATCCCAGGCGCCTGTAGTTAGTATTTCTAAAAACGGATCTACAGATATTCATTATTCGGTATTATCCCAAGATTTGGGCGGAATTCGAGGCACAATCCAAGCAGGAGATATGACAATCAACATTTCCTCTTCACTGGTAGGCGATTTTAATGTTGAAAATATTTTATGTGCGGTAAGCACTGCCATCAGCCTTGGCATTAAACCCAAGCTGATTAAGGAAGGTGTCTCTGGCTGCAAAACAATCCCCGGGCGCATGGAAGTGATTACACTTCAAAATGGGGCAACAGTGATTGTAGACTATGCCCATACGCCCGATGCCTATGAAAAAGTTCTGATTACAATTTTAAGCATGAAAAATCCAAGCGGCAGGATCAATATTTTATTTGGCTGCGGTGGTGATCGGGATGCGACCAAACGACCAGAAATGGGACACATTGCTGAGAAGTATGGAGATCAATTATATATAACGCCAGATAATCCTCGGACAGAAGATTTAGCAAATATCAACGCCCAGATTTGCGATGGCTTATCTGAAAACAAGCACCAAATATATAAGGATCGCGCTATTGCCCTTACCGAAGCAATCCTGGAATTAAAAGCAGAAGACATCTTGGTTGTACTGGGAAAAGGACGGGAGGACTACCAGGAAGTTATGGGTGAAAAACTGCCCTATTCTGATCTGGAAATTATCGAAAGATTTATCAATGCGGATTGATTTACCCGATCCAGCTGGCTTCGCGGAAGTTTTTAAAAAAACAATCGGTATCTCTTTCGATTCTGAAGTTACGGGCATTACAACAGACAGCCGGGAAGTTCAATCGGGGGACCTATATATTGCAATCGCTGGGGAACGGGTGGACGGACATACATTTTTAAAAGAAATTATTGACCGCGGCAGCGATTGTGCACTGGTCAATACGGTTTCGAAAGAATTGACAATCACTCAGATTAAAGTTGATAACCCGGTAAAAGCCATTGGAAAAGTAGCAACAGCATGGCGAAACCAATTCCATATTCCCGTTATTGGAATCACGGGATCGAATGGTAAAACATCTACTAAAGAATTAATCAAACATGTCCTTTCCGCCCAATACAATGTGCACGCCACAGAAGGAAATTATAATACATCTATTGGCCTACCTCTCACTCTACTTCAGTTAACCCCAGGTCATACAGTATCCATTCTGGAAATGGGTGCAAACCAATTGGGAGATATTGCTGAATTGTGTGACATCGCCAATCCCACCCACGGTATTATTACTAATATCGCCCCGGCACATTTAGAAGGATTTGGTTCGATTAAGACTATTGCAGAAACAAAGGGTGCCCTTTTCAAAAAGTTAAACAATGGTATTTCCTTTGTAAATGCAGCAGACCATCGCGTGAATGCATTAGGAGTCCCTGGAGAGTCCATTTCCTTTGGTCTCACGCCCGAATGTGATTTCCCCGCTGATCTGCACCATGAAGATGACGGTACCATTACCCTGACCATAGACACCAAAGAGATTCCCACCTGTTCCATCAATTTATCGTTTGCAAAAAATGTGATCGCCTGTACGGCTATCGCACGTACGCTTGGATTGAAATGGTCGGAAATAAGTGAAAAAATTAAGTCCTTTCAACCACCAAAAGGCCGCTGCGAGGTGAAAAATAACGGTTCATTTATCATTATAGATGACACCTACAATGCAAATCTCGAGTCTACTATAGCAGCCATCGATTATCTGCAAGCTTTCAGTGGAAACGGACAACGGATTTTCGTTTTTGGTGATATGTTCGAGCTGGGCGATTCATCTTTAGAACAGCACCGCAGTGTGGGGAAAAAATGTGATGAAGCAGCCTTATCGGCTGTTTTAACAGTGGGACAGGAGACAATCGCTACCGATCGCGCAATTACAAACACGGAATTTCATCAGCATTTTGATAATAAAGACGATCTACTATTATCTTTAAAAAGCATTGTGAACGAAGGGGACAAAGTCCTAGTCAAAGGATCTCGAGGCATGCAAATGGAAACCATTGTAAAGGCTATTTTAGCAACCTGATGCTGTATCACATTCTTTATCCTCTACGTGATATTTTTTCCCCATTCAATATTTTTCAGTATATCACATTTCGTAGTGCAAGTGCCGCAATACTGGCATTGCTGATTAGTTTCATCCTCGGACCGGCCATTATACGGAAATTGAACCAACATCAGATTGGTGAAGAAATCCGTGAATATGGCCCGGAGGCCCATCAAAAGAAAAAGGGTACTCCAACTATGGGGGGGGTAATTATCCTCACAGCTATTATCCTCCCCACCTTCCTACTGGCTGATATGAGCAATCCTTTTGTACAAATCGTACTGATTGCCACCATCTGGATGGGATTAATCGGGTTTTTTGATGACTACTTAAAAACCATCAAAAAAATGAAAAAAGGCCTGGTGGCTCGCTATAAGTTGACCGGACAAATTTTGCTAGGTATTATCATCTCATGGTGGATTTATCATACGCCCGCCTGGGACAATTTTAGAACCGTAACCTCACTACCCTTCTTTAAGGATGCAGTGGTTGATTTTGGCATGCTTTATCCTCTCATGATTGTATTGGTGGTTACGGCAACTTCAAACGCAGTAAACCTTACCGATGGCCTAGACGGTCTAGCAGCGGGACTTCTGGCAATCTCATTCAGTGTTTTCGCTACTATTGCCTACATTAGTGGACGTGTTGATTTCTCAGATTATTTAAATATTATTTACCTCCCGGGGGCTGGTGAGCTTACCATTTTCACCGCTGCCTGTGTAGGAGCATGTCTGGGATATTTATGGTTTAACGCCGCGCCAGCTGAAGTATTTATGGGCGATGTAGGTTCCCTCTCAACAGGTGCGGCCCTAGGCACTTTAGCCATTTTACTCAAAAAAGAATTTTTATTGGTCATCATCGGCGGTGTATTTGTGGCAGAAGCCGTTTCTGTGATTCTGCAGGTGGGTTACTTTAGGTATACACGCATGAAAACAGGTGAAGGGAAAAAACTATTCAAGATGGCCCCCTTCCACCATCATTTTGAATTAAAAGGCTGGCCGGAATCCAGGGTCGTGATTCGTTTCTGGATTATTGGCCTTTTACTGGCGTTGTTAACTCTCACCACATTCAAGATTCGTTAATGGATATTTCCAACAAAAATCTAATTAGCATTGAGGGTGCAAATATTACCGTGATTGGTCTTGGCCGTAGTGGCGAGAGTGCAGCTCGCTTAGGAAAAACCCTTGGTGCTAATATATTAATCAGCGATGGTAGTTCTGATAGCGATGTCATTGAGCGTGCAAAAAAACTTTCATCAAAAGGTATTAACGTAGAAACGGGCGGACACAGCAAAAAAATTTATGATGCTGATCTATGCGTCATCTCACCAGGAGTCAAACAAGATGCGACAATCGTAAATGAGACGAAGGCCAATGGGATCCCTATAGTTAGTGAAATTGAATTTGCTAGTTGGTTTACGTATGGCGCAATTATTGCAATCACCGGTTCTAATGGCAAAACAACATCTGTAAGTCTGCTGGAGGAAATGTGCAAAACAAAAGGCTTCTCTCCCGCCCTAGCTGGGAATGTTGGAACGGCCTTTTCTGATATTGTATTAAAGGATTTAGAAGCCAAGCCTTCCCACCGGGTCTATATATTAGAGATTTCCAGTTTTCAAATGGAACATATTGTCCATTTTAAACCATTCATTTCTGTATTTTTAAATATTACACCGGATCACCTGGACCGTTACAGCGGTATGGATGCATATATCCAGGCGAAAATGAATATGATCCAGAACCAAGATCAACGGGATCATATTGTATATAATTATGATGATCCGGTACTCAACACAAAATTTGAGGGCGTTTTACCCCAGACCCACGGATTCAGCATTCTTGGAGAAAGGGAAACAATCTTCACCATGAACGCCACCAAAATCTATGATGAAAAGCACGCCACGCTGATTCATCTTGATCAACTCGCTCTTCCTGGGCGGCATAATCTAGCGAATTCCCTGGCAGCTGCTACGGCAGCAAAAATCCTGGGTGTTCCTAATTCACGGATCGCCCAAACTATGTCTACCTTTGTCGGAGTAGAACACAGGCTCGAAAGAGTTCTGGATGTAAATGGTGTAACCTACTACAATGATTCCAAAGCCACCAATGTGGATGCGGTCAAGGTTGCACTGGATAGTTTTAACTCTGCTATCCACCTCATCCTTGGTGGAAAAGATAAAGGTGGAAAATTCTCACAACTCCTTCCACATGCCCAGAATAAAGTGAAGGAAATTGTCGCCTATGGACAGGCGAGTGAAAAAATCTCAGCAGCCTTGAGGGATGCGGTAAAGCTGGAGCAGGTCTCCAGCCTTCAAGAAGCTGTTGAGGTTTGCCATCTGCGCGCAGAACCCGGGGATATTGTATTATTATCTCCGGGCTGCGCCAGTTTTGACCAATTTACTAATTTCGAAGAACGGGGCGAGGTGTTTAAATCTTTGGTAAAGGAAATGGTCCCCCAGTGAAACAATTAGACATTATTACCAAAAAGTATGACCAGATTTTACTGGTGCTGATTATTATCCTTTGCGCCGTTGGTACGGTAATGCTATACAGTTCTAGTTCATCCATTTCTCTCAATGAAACAGGTGGCGTGACAGATACCCTTTTCCTGCGCTCTCATCTCAAACGACTGATCGTAGGCATGATGGCCATGTTTTTATTTATTTTTCTGGACTACCGCAAACTCAAATCCATTGCACCACATCTCATGATTGGAGCCATCGTCCTACTTTTAATTACCAAACTTGTTTATGTCATTCGAGGAATCAGTTTTCCCGCGCGCTGGTTGGATCTGGGACTTTTTACCGTACAGACTTCTGACGTCGCCCGCTTTTCATTGATCATTTATTTGGCATATTATATCGATAAGAAACGCGACAAGATCAAAGATTTTTATACCGGGTTTTTCCCGCCGATCGTCCTTATGGCAGGTATTATAGCCGCAATTGTTATTCAACCGGATTTCAGCACGGGATTAATAATTGGATTAATCGGTTTTGCCATGCTGTTCATTGGTGGTGCAAGATTGCCTCATATCATGGCCACCGGTGCTGTAGCTGCAGTGGTGATGATTCCTGTGATGCTTATGCGATCCTACCGAATGAAACGGGTTATTTACTGGCTGAGTTCTGTTTTCGGTATGAGTACAGAAGCTAACCAGGAAGTGATAGGCTACCAGGCCCAGCAATCACTGATCAGTTTGGGAAACGGCGGCTTCTGGGGCCTTGGGCTCGGTAATAGTATGGAAAAGAATCTTTTTCTGCCTACGCCCCACACAGACTTTATTTATGCAATTATTGGAGAGGAGTTGGGACTCTTGGGGGCGATTTTTGTGATTACGTTATTTCTCCTCATTTTTCAAAGGGGTATTAAAATTGCAAAAGATACCACCGATCCATTTGGTGTAATGCTCACAGTGGGAATTTCGTTCAGTATTATTATTTATGCATTTATTAATGTTGCTGTCGTAACGGGAATCATACCTGTGACTGGGCTGCCCATGCCTTTGGTAAGCCATGGCGGCAGCAGCCTGGTGATGAACCTAGCCTGTTTAGGGATACTTTTAAATATCAGCCAGGCCAAGCGCAGTGTGAACCACCGTTCCGGCTGGAGCCCACAATTCAATGGATAGGGCCATGAATATCATTATTTCCGGAGGTGGCACAGGCGGCCATCTCTTCCCTGCCCTGGCGATTGGCGATGAAATTAAGAGGCGATATCCCGATGCCAATATCCATTATATTGGATCGAAATTCGGAATTGAAAAGGATGTGCTTCCGGTAAAAAATGTAAACCATTCCCTGCTACCAATCCGTGGCTTACAACGCACGATTAATCTGGAAGGGATTGGAAAAAATTTGCTTCTTCCCGGGCGCCTGATGTCATCCATATCAATAATAAAAAGCCTGTTTAGGGAAATCAATCCCGATCTAGTAATTGGAACCGGCGGCTATGCCTGTGCTTTACCCTTAAGGGAGGCAATCAGAAAAAAAGTCCCAACCCTAATCCAGGAACAGAATTCTTATCCCGGTGTTACTACGCGCTGGTTTGCCGATAAAGCCAATACAGTGTGTATCGCCTTTGAAGAAGCACAATCATATGTAAAAAAAAAGTGCGTTTTAGTAGGTAATCCGGTGAGAAAAGAAATTAACAGCGGCAATCGTGAAGCAGGTCTAAAACAATTTGGACTCGACCTGGATAAAAAAACACTGTTTTTATTTGGGGGTAGCCAGGGATCCCTTGCACTAAACCAGGCCATGGAAAAAATGATTTCATCTTTATCTATTTCCAATACCCAGGTTATCTGGCAGACTGGAAAGAATCACCACAGCAATTATTCCCATCACGAAAGTGAAATATGCAAAGTGTTACCCTTCATCGATGATATGGCCAATGCCTATGCCGCCAGTGACTTGGTCTTAAGCCGTTCTGGTGCTATTACCTGCTCGGAATTGACTGTGTGCGGAAAACCATCCATTTTGGTGCCTTTTCCTGCCGCGGCTGCAGACCACCAAACCAAAAATGCAGACGCCCTGGCCAAACATGGCGCCGCAGCTCTTATTGCTGAAAAAGATTTAATCCCGGAAAAAGTAGCTGCGCTTATCCAAAGCCTTTTAGATCAGAAAAACCAATTAATAGAAATGGCTGCCGCCAGCCTAAAACTAGGAAGATTCGATGCTACATCCAAAATTGTGGATCATGCCATGGAGCTGATATTGTGATGTTCCGAAAAGTAAATAAAGTTCATTTTGTTGGTATTGGTGGCATCGGCATGAGCGGAATCGCAGAACTACTTTTAAACCTCGGGTTTTCTATCAGCGGTTCTGATTTAAATGATTCTGAAATTATCCGGAATTTGAGATCCAAGGGCGCCATGATTTTTGAAGGTCACCATGCCAAAAACTTGGGTGACTGTGAAGTTTTGGTCTATTCTAGTGCTGTACCGGAAGATAATCCGGAGCTGATTGCGGCCAGAGAAAAAAAGGTTCCCATTATTAAACGAGCTGAAATGCTGGGCGAATTAATTGCCCTAAAGCAAACCAGTATAGGAGTTGGAGGTACCCATGGAAAAACATCCACTTCATCAATGATAGGTGCCTTATTATCTCATGCACAGTTGGATCCGACCTTGGTGGTAGGCGGACTAGTGAAAAATATTGATACCAACTCGCAACTTGGTTCTGGCGATTTAATTGTGGTAGAAGCCGATGAGTATGACAAAAGCTTTCTTCAGCTAAAGCCTACCATTTCTGTAATCACCAATATTGAACAGGAACATATGGATTGTTACGATGACCTGGAGGATTTGCATAACTCCTTTGCGCAATTTGCCAATGCAGTTCCATTCTATGGGGTCGTTCTGGCCTGCCTGGACTCATCCGGTGTACAGGATATTATTCCAAAGATCAAACGGCCTGTGATTACATACGGCCTTACTTCCCAGGCTGATATCAGTGCAAAGAATATTCAATCAAAGGAATCAAAGACCACTTACTCCCTTTATAAACAAGACCAAAAATGCGGTAAGGTTACTCTCAACGTGCCCGGAAAGCATAACGTACTCAATTCTTTAGCTGCCGCCGCCATCGGCTTTGAAATGGGACTGGATGCCAAAACAATTATTGATGGGATTGGTAGCTATGGGGGAGTTCGCCGCCGATTCGAAATCAAGGGCATCGCCGGTGATGTGATGGTGGTGGATGACTATGCCCACCATCCGACGGAAGTATCTGCCACCCTACAGGCCGCAAGAGGTGGGTGGGACCGTAGAATTATTGCTGTTTTTCAGCCTCACTTATTTTCGCGAACAAAATCATTTTATAAGGAATTCGCAGCTGCTTTCATGGATAGCGATGTTTTAATCGTCACAGATATCTACCCGGCCCGTGAAAAACCAATCAAAGGTATAACTGGCAAACTCGTTTTTAACGCTGCTCGCTCCACCGGCCATAAAAATGCCCACTATATTCCTGATTTGAAAGATTTACAGACTACCCTAGATGGTATAATCCAGGAAAATGATATGGTGATTACTATCGGCGCTGGAACAATTTGGCGCTACGCCCAGTCTTATTTTGATCACTTAATTAGTCAGGAGGCGGCAGCCTGAGGTGGATCCTATGGAAACATTAAGCACCATGACAAAAGGATCTTTCTTAAAAGATGAAGCAATGGCAAAACACACATCCTATGGGATCGGCGGTCCAGCCAAAGCATATATAACGCCTCGGGATAAAGATGATTTGAGCCAGATACTGCAATTTGCTAATCAACACGGCATTGCAACATATTTTGTTGGATCGGGGTCCAATTTACTGGTAGCAGATGAAGGTATTGACGGGTTGGTCATTACACTGGGTAAATCCTTAAAGCGTCTGGAAATCACAGGTACAACCGTATTTGCAGAATCAGGTGTTATGCTTGGAAAAATGGTCAAGGAATGCATTAGTCGTAACTTGTCTGGCGTGGAAAGTATGATCGGCGTTCCCGGTACACTAGGTGGTGCTCTGGTAATGAATGCTGGTGCATTCGGCGGAGAAATTTCTAACTACTTAAAACATGTCACGGTAATGAAAATGAATGGGCAGGAAAAACAATACCAGCCCGGTGATATTTCTTTCAGCTATCGCCACTCGACCTTCCCTGATGATGAAATTGTCATCAGCGCTGAATTTGAGCTCATTCAAAGTGATAAAAAAACGGTCCAGGAAAAACGTTCCGTGGCCAGTGGAGGACGCAAAGCTACCCAACCATTAAAATTTCGTTCAGCCGGAAGTATTTTCAAAAATCCCGAAGAAGGTGCGGCAGGATATTATATTGACCAGGTAGGTCTGAAAGGAACAAAAGTCGGGGATGCGGAGATTTCACCAATTCATGCCAATTTTTTTGTGAACCATGGCGGGGCAAAAGCCAGTGATGTGGTGACTCTCATTCGTCTGGCTAGGAAAATGGTCCAGGAAAAATTTGGAATCATGCTTGATTTGGAGGTAAAACCACTGGGATTTAAACCGGGCACATTTGACATATGATTAAAATGCATAAACCAAAGATTCCGTTAAGACAAGTCATCGGCATTGGTCTTTCTTTGATGTTTGTTTTGACCCTTTGGGGCGCAAACCGCTGGGCAAACTACCGCCATATATTCGAGGTAAAGGAAATCGCCATCAGCGGGTATAAAATATTAGATAAAAAAGATTACCAAGAAATCGTCGACCAGTTTGATATCAGATCAATCCATGATGTTAAAATGAAAAAAATTGCTGAAACTATCGAAGCCAACCCTTTTGTGAAGGCTGCCCGGGTTAGCCGCCGTTTTCCCAATCAAATAACCATCAATATTGTGGAACGCAAACCGTTGGCAATTTTAAATATGGATTCATTTTTCATGCTGGATGGGGAAGCAGTCGTGCTCCCTGACCACGAATACAGCCAGAACACCCTGGTCCCTATTTTATCCGGTTTTAATACGGCCTTGGATCTCTATCCAGAGGGGGAGCAAACCTATTCGATAAAAGTAAAGGAAGCAGTGAGTATTTTGAACAAACTCGCCAGCGGGTACTCTACACTGTATGAGAATATTTCTGAATTAACGCTGAATAGTCATGAAGAATATGTTATCATTTTAACAGACCGGCCAACCAGGGTCATCCTTGGGAAAGATGATATTTTTTCCAAACTGAACATTTTGAAAAATTTTGAAGAAGCTTTAGGACAACGACAGCTAACGGATTACCGTTTGATCGATATGCGGTATAAAAAACAACTGGTTGCACGAGAGTGGTCATGATTCGTTCCAATCGTAATAGTGAAAAATATATCCAGGCTGGTCTGGATGTGGGCTCGGATAAAATCTGCTGTGCCATAATAGAAGTTGATTCCAAATCCAACATAGTCAAGTTGCTTGGTATCGGCACCTCTCCCGCTACGGGAATCAAAAAAGGATCCATCACCCATCGGGACCAGCTCATCGATGAAATGGACAACGCCTTGCAGGAAGCGCAGACAATGGCAGATCTGATTGTGGAAAAACTGTCTCTTGGGATTTCCGGCAGTCACATAAGGGGCATCAATACCCAGGGCGCTATTGCCATTGGGAATAACAATGGTTCTAATGTACCGATTCAGCATGAAATCACTGATGGGGACGTTCACCGTGTTCTGGATTTGGCCAAAGCTGTTTCCCTCCCGGTGGACCGGGATATACTCCATGTACTGCCCCAGGAATATGTAATAGATACCATGGATTCCATTAAGGATCCGGTTGGACTGACCGGCCGGCGTTTGGAAGCCAGGGTCCATTTGATCACTGTTGCTACCACCGCAGCAACCAACCTGGCTAGCTGCGCCGAAGAGCTGGGTGTGGATGTGGACGGTATTGTCTACCAGGGGCTTGCATCCAGCATTGCAACGTTAAGCGATGATGAAAAGAATTTAGGTGCGGTCTGCGTGGATATTGGCGCCACGACTACCGATATTATTGTATATCATGAAGGTGGAATCCGACATACGGCAACACTCGAAATTGGTGCTGCCAGCATCACCAACGATATTGCCGTTATGCTCCAGGTCGGTATAGAAGATGCGGAAAAAATTAAACAAACCTATGGATCCGCAAAAGCATCCATGTCTTCCCCTGATCTGGACTTTGAATTACCGGCCCAGAACGGGCAAATCAAACGCAAAGTGTCCGAGCATGAATTATCCCGCTACGTGGAAGCACGGATGGTTGAAATCCTTCAGCTGATCATGCGGGAAGTATCCCGGGCGGATATCAAAGAAAAATTAACCTATGGGATGGTATTAACCGGTGGCGGATCGGAGCTTAAAAACCTCGTTGGCCTGGCCCAGGAAACCATCAACATGCCTGTTAGAGTTGGACACCCTGTCAACTTAAGCGGTGCAGTAGATGTGGCCTCCCGCCCCATCTATGCAAGCGCCATCGGCCTGGCGCAATGGAAAATATTCGGCGAAGACCTGTCCCTGATTCAAAAAACAGGGAATACTTTTAAAGGTGCCATGGAGAAATTTAAAAAACTGGTGAAAGAATTTTTTTAATAAACCAAATTTGAAAACACATACCAAGGAATCAAGAAAAGGAGAAACGCTATGCTATTCGAATTCGATAATCTAGCGGAGCAAAAAGCAAACCTAAAACTTATCGGTGTTGGCGGTGCAGGCGGTAATGCTGTCAACCGCATGATCCAGGCCGGGATGGGCGGTGTCGATTTTATCGTCATCAACACCGACGCCCAGGACTTAGACAATAATGCTGCTGAACATAAAATTCAGATTGGTAAAAACCTCACCAAGGGATTGGGTGCGGGGGCCCGCTCTGAAATCGGAAAGGACGCCATGGAATCAGACCTGGAAGCGGTCAAATCCATGCTGGAAGGTGCCGATATGGTCTTTATTACTGCCGGTATGGGTGGTGGAACCGGGACCGGTGCGGCACCCGTGGTAGCGCAGCTGGCTCGAGAATTGGGTATCCTGACAGTTGGTATTGTTACGCTGCCCTTCAATTTTGAAGGCCCCAAACGAATGAACCGCGGTCTGGCCGGTATAACCGAACTGCAAAAGGCATGTGATACGGTTATCAATATACCCAACCAAAAACTCATGTCCATTGTGGACAAGAGCACCACGGTTGTGGAAGCGTTTAAACTTGCAGATACGATTTTACTTCATGCTTCCAAGGGCATTTCTGATCTGATCAACGTACACGGGCTGATCAACTTAGATTTTGCCGATGTAGAAACAATCATGAAAAACATGGGCGCTGCAGTGATGGGAACTGGTACAGCTTCGGGCGAAGAAAGGGCCGTGTTGGCAGCACAGCAGGCCATCTCCAGCCCACTACTGGACAATGCATCTATTTCAGGCGCACAGGGCGTTCTGGTGAATATTACCGGCGGCGCGGACCTCACATTGATGGAAATTGATGAGGCCACCTCGATCATTTTTGAAGAAGCAGGCAAAGATGCAAATATCATTTTTGGTGCTGTAATTGATCCGGCTCTGACTGAAGAAATCCTGGTTACCGTAATTGCCACAGGGTTTCATAGAAAAGCGATTGTCGAAGAAATCCACAGGCCGCAAGCGCAGCAAAAAGGGGTGACACCTACCCAAACCCGTGTACTGGCTGAACAGGAAAATGTGCCACTACATCAAAAAGAGCCCGAGGAAGAAGTAGCCCCTCAACAACCGACGCTGGAAAAAGCAAAGTCGCCCTTGTTTTTTGATGATACCGATCCTCCCATATACGGGAATGATCTGGAAGTTCCAGCCTTTATTCGTCGGCAGCACGATTAATTTATAATAAAAAAGCCCTCTACCTTTCGGCAGAGGGCTTTTTCTATAAAAGAACCGTTAATAGTAAAAATTAAACTTTTTTACCGCTCGCTCGCATTTTATTTACAACCTTACGGATACCGATCTTATCAATCAGCCGTAAACCCTGCGTGGAGACATTCAGTGTAATCCAGCGTTTTTCATCCGCCAGCCAAAATCTTTTCTTCTGCAGGTTAATATCAAAACGCCGACGGGATTTATTGTGCGCATGACTCACCTTATTCCCGAACATGGGTTTTCTTCCTGTTACGTCACAGACTCTACTCATAATTTCCTAAAGTATTGTTTTACTCTCTAAAAAAGTCGATGAGTTTAAAGCATTTAAAATCTGAATTCAAATAAATATATATTCTAAAAACTGCCGATTATTTCAGCAGCACCATTTTCTTTGTTTTCACAAAGTCTCTTGTTTGAATCTGGTAAAAGTAAATACCGGCCGCTACCGGTGATCCAAACTGATTACGAGTATTCCAGATGACAGTCTGATAACCAGCAGACATGTCCTTACCAACTAAATTGACTATTTCCCGGCCTAAAATATCATAAATCACCAGGTTCACATAGGCGTCCTTCGGTAGATCGTAATTGATTGTAGTGACTGGATTAAAGGGATTGGGATAGTTCTGTTGCAGGGAAAATTCTTTCGGTACAGGTGTTAGCTCCAGCGCTTCGCTGCCGGCACTGAGTACAATATTATCGTCTCCGATAAACTGGTAGGAAAGATTTACAGCAATATCACCTTTTTGTAAATGTTGGATATTAATTCGTACGGGCTTGTTGTTCACTTCAAAATAGCCTGCTTGGTATACCAAGCTTCCATTGAGTGTATCCATGTTAGAAAGAATCAAACCCTCTTCAGCAGTGACCTGTTGATCGGCAGGAATAGAAAATTGAATATCCGTTGCCGGATAGTCTAAAATCAGTTCCACCGCTCGCGTACCGCGAGGCGGATTAAATACAATATGATCATTTTCAATCGCTGCATTTAAGGCTTTACCCTGATTAGCCAGTACTTTGGCCCCTACTTTACCCAATTTGCTCGTGTTCCAATGCCACATGCGCGTGAAAGCCATCATATCCCTGGCAGTATATTTGCCGTCAGGAATTGGTTTTAAGTTCGGTGCAGCACCAATGGTGGGGCCCAGTTCAAGTGTGAGATCACCTGCGGCCCAGCCACCAGTGAAAGTAGCCAGGTCTGTAACACCAATGTCTCCATCCAAATCATAATCACCTAAAAGTGCAATGTTATATAGATATACTAAATCATTGGTGACGTTGCCGGCCATATCAGTTAATCCATTGATCTTAACCGCCAGCTCATCACCGCTGGTAAATGGACCAACAAGCGTTACAGATGCATGGTAACCATCCATTGTGGCTTCACCCTGCATTTTCAAGCTATCACTTACCGTATCCCCAGCATATGATACGACATTTGAAGTAACGGCTGTGACCGGTTCTGAGAAAGTAAAAATTATTTTGGCGTTATTTAAAATCGGCAATGTGGTCCACTCTACAATGGAAACGTCGATGATCGAAGGCGGAAGAAAATCAGCTCGAACCCCGTCACTGGTGGAAGCGCTGCTGGTATTATTGACATGGTCCACTGCCCGTACAGATACATAATAAGAGTTTGCATCGTCCATCGATGGTTTGATGGTGATGCTTGTATCCAGGCCATTGTCGGTCCAGTCCACTACATCAGAAGCACCGGTTGATCTGCCTACAGCATATTGATACTTGTTAATCCCGCTCAACGTATCAGCAAAACCACTCCAGCTGGCATAGATCGTATCAGTATTCGTTATGGCTCTATCTACTGTAAGACCATCAATTACAATTCCTTTAGTGGGCGCATCCTGGTCAGCAATCACACCATTGGATGTAACGGTATCTGATACATGCCCCACCATGTCAATGGCTTTCACCGATAAATAATAGGCTTGAGCATTCGTAAGGTTATAACCGGTAACCGTAAAAGAAGTATCAGTCGTATTGCTGGTCCATCCTTTTACATCGATTCCGCCGGAAGTGGTACCGATAGCATACTGATAATCGGTAATACCGCTGGTAGCATCGCTAAAGCCGGTCCAGTTACCTGATAATGTATTCGCAGCGGATGTATAGGCAATATCGGCCCCAGTGCCGTCATGGATCGTACCTGCTACAGGCTTGGTCACATCAATCGTGACCCCATCCCCTGTCTTTACAGCGGATAGGTTGCCTGCCTTATCCGTTGCCCTGGCAGAGACATAATACTTGGTGGCATCGGTAAGGGTAAGCGCCGTGAGTGAAACTGAAGTAGATGCGAGTAGATCCGGATTTGTAGACGCATCAGTCCAGGATATGGTCTCTGTACCTCCGGATGTAGTTCCCAATGCATATTCATATTTATATATACCCGATAGTGAATCAGAGCCTGACCATGAAATATCTAGTGTGGTAGACGCACTTTGGTAATCTGCACCATCAATGCCGAGAATTCCGCCTTCAGCCGCTAAGTGTATAAGAGGCACTGCAGTATCTATCAGGATGGCTTTACTGGCACCCAGCGAGTTCGCTGCACCTGGGCTGGCCAGCGTTAAGGTGGCATTATTTCCTTGTGCATCTTTAAGGGTCCCAGCGTTTAATATTAAAGCGGACGTATTTTCATAATCTAAATCGGCACTATGGTGGCCAGAAGCAACAATGTAATCAAACGATAACACCGTTGTACCAGTGCCGCTTACATAATTTCCTGTCCCATCAGCTGTTCCTGTTTCCATCGTGATCTGAGGCGTACCTGTAACAACGGTATTTTCACTGAAAGTAACCGAAACATTGATTGTATCCCCAGCATTATAAGCACCATTATCAGTAGTTGAACTGACAGAAGTAACGGTCGGACCTGTTGTATCAATAATTAATGCTTTGCTGTCCCCCAATGAATTGCTTGCCGCCGGTGCCGGAAGCGTTAACGTGGCCGCATTTCCGGACGCATCCTTGATCGTGCCGCTGTTTAATGTCAGGGCCGATGTACCGGTATAATCCAAATCACTTGACATATGCCCGGAGGCCACAATATAGTCAAAGGTAATTGTCGCACCGCTGACACTCACATAATTGGCCACCCCATCTGTTCCTCCCGTCTCCACCGTCAACTGGGGCGTGCCGGTC
>JYMV01052786.1_pt1 | contig 61341 bp, 54 predicted proteins | sample 338911 | NCBI WGS metagenome assembly JYMV01 (sample SAMN03354496, study PRJNA234377) | hydrothermal vent metagenome | biome: Deep sea; feature: Hydrothermal plumes at the Eastern Lau Spreading Center, Western Pacific Ocean; material: Seawater | place: Tonga | collected 2009 | depth 2000 m m | reverse complement strand
TTAAGGAGATTCAGGCCTCGAATATGTCTAAACTAGGCGAAGATGGACTCCCGATTTTACGTGAAGACGGTAAAGTACTTAAAGGTCCCAATTATTTTCGACCTGATATTTCGAAGGTGTTGGAGGGAGCGGGGGTTGAAATCGAGGAACAGGAGTCTTTATAAATGGAAAATTTTTCAATGAGATTCATGGCGAAAGCTCTTATAAGGGCGAAAACTGGAAAGCCTGGCAGATTTAGTCGAATTATGCAAGAGGTCATACCGTTTAATCGACCGCACAGAATTTCTATTTCGGAGATTACTTCAGAAGGCTGTGTGGTGCACCTCCCGTATCGTCGTCGTAATCTGAATCACCTCGGGACTATGCACGCCTGTGCGATGGCGACTGCCGGGGAGTATGTTTCGGGTCTGAATGTTATCGAAGCTTTCGATATCAGTAATTACCGCTTGATAATGAGCCGTCTAGAGGTCGATTATTTGCGAAGACCAGTGGGTGAGTGTAATGCTTCGAGTCGTTGGCCTGAAGGAGTGCTTACGTCAATACAGTCATCATTAAGTTCGGAAGGAGTTGCCACATTTACAATGACTTCCGAGTTGGTTGACTCTGATTCTGTACATGTAGCAACGACGACAACACATTGGCAAGTAAAGTCTTGGGATAAAGTGCGTGTCAGGTCGTAGGCTTGGTATTCACTTAGTTATCTTTGCGTGTCATGATTGAAATCACTCTACCTGACGGGTCTGTTAAAGAAGTAGAGAGCGGAACAACTGCTCTCGATGTCGCTATGGGAATTAGCGAGGGTTTAGCACGAAATGTACTAGCTGCGGAAGTGGCTGGCGAGGTAGTAGATCCACAGAGACCTATTACGGAATCTTCGTCGTTAAAGCTACTTACTTGGAGAGATAAGGAAGGAAAGAATACAATGTGGCACAGCTCAGCTCACCTTTTAGCTGAAGCTTTGGCATCACTTTTCGACGGGATAAAGTTTTGGGTAGGTCCGCCAGTGGAGTTTGGTTTTTACTACGATGTAGATTTCGGAGAGCACACATTTACGGATGCTCATATCCCTGCCGTAGAGAAGAAGATGCTAGAGCTTGCGAAGGAGAAGAATCCTTACTTGCGAAGAGAATTATCTAAGGCAGAGGCTATTTCTTACTTCCAAGAGAAAGGAGATGAGTACAAGCTGGATCTTTTAGAGAGATTAGAGGACGGAAATATTTCTATGTACACGCAGGGGGATTTCACAGACTTATGTCGTGGTCCTCATATGCCTCATACGGGCTTTGTGAAAGCTGTGAAAATCACTGCTATTGCTGGTGCTTACTGGAAGGGTGACGAGAATAATAAGCAGCTCACTCGAGTTTATGCGATTACTTTCCCGAAGAAAAAGGAGTTGACTGAGTATCTTGAAATGGTTGAGCAGGCGAAGGCTCGTGATCACCGTAAGCTGGGGAAGGAGTTGGATCTTTTTCACTTCAGCGAGAAGGTGGGGCAGGGCTTACCGCTTTGGCTTCCTAAAGGAGCTGATTTAAGAAATCGTCTTGAGAATTTCCTCAAAGAAGTCCAAAGAAAATCCGGTTATCAGCCTGTCATCACTCCCCACATTGGAAGTAAGGAGCTGTACGTAACGTCCGGCCACTACGCTAAGTATGGTGAGGACAGTTTCCAACCGATTAAGACACCGTCTGACGGGGAGGAGTTCCTACTCAAGCCGATGAATTGTCCGCACCACTGTGAGATTTTCAAGGCAAGACCTCGTACATACAAGGATTTGCCAGTAAGGTTTGCAGAGTTCGGTACAGTGTACAGATATGAGCAAAGTGGAGAATTACATGGGCTCACAAGAGTTCGTGGATTTACTCAAGACGATGCGCACATATTCTGTACTAACGACCAAGTAAAAGAAGAGGTAAGTAATGTTATAGACCTCGTACTTTATATCTTCAAGACTCTAGATTTTAAAGACTTCATAGTTCAAGTCAGCCTTCGCGATTCAGATAAACCAGAGAAGTACATCGGATCCGACGAGAATTGGGAGAAGGCGGAAACAGCGATTCGCGAAGTTGCGGAAAGTAAAAACCTCGAGACTATCGTAGAGTACGGCGAAGCAGCTTTCTACGGTCCTAAACTTGACTTTATGGTTAGGGATGCTATAGGAAGAACGTGGCAGCTCGGAACAGTCCAAATCGATTACAATCTACCCGAACGTTTCGAACTTGAATACATCGGTTCAGACAACGCAAAACATCGTCCCGTTATGATTCACAGAGCCCCTTTCGGCTCTATGGAACGATTTGTAGCTATACTTATTGAACATTGTGCGGGTAAATTCCCACTTTGGCTCACTCCAGAACAGGCGCGAGTGCTAGCATTATCGGATAAATACAACGATTATGCTCTAGAAGTTTCTAAACTGTTAGAAAATCACGATATTCGCGCTTCCGTAGACAGCCGCTCTGAAAAGGTAGGAAAAAAGATTCGCGACGCCGAATTAGAAAAGATTCCTTACATGCTTATAGTGGGTGAAAACGAAAAATCCGAAGGAACTGTATCCGTGCGAAAGCAAGGAGAAGGAGATGTCGGTACGATGACCATCGAAGCTTTTGCAGAACAAATTCGTTCTGAAGTTGCTGAAATGATTGCCGTTTAAATTAGTGTATTGAACAAATAAAACGATCTAGCTATAGCAATTCGCAGGAAACGTCGTCCCTACCGAGGTAGAGTACGCAAGGAAGACCCACATCGCATCAACGAGCATATCGAGGTTGCGTCTGTACGTGTGGTAGGAGATAATGTAGAGCCAGCAGTAATGACTACTGCAGCAGCTTTAGAACTCGCTAACGATTTAGAACTCGACCTCGTCGAGATCTCTCCGAAAGCAGACCCTCCTGTATGTCGAATTATCGACTACAAGAAATTCCTGTATTCGCAAAAGAAGAAGCAAAAGGAAATCAAAGCCAAGCAATCGAAAGTTGTCGTAAAAGAAATAAGGTTTGGTCCTAACACAGATGATCACGACTTCCAGTTTAAACTTAAGCACGGGCGAAAGTTTTTACAGGATGGAGCTAAATTAAAAGCTTACGTTTTCTTTCGTGGAAGAACCATCGTCTTTAAGGAACGCGGCGAAATTCTATTGCTTAGATTTGCAACCGAACTGGAAGATGTGGGAACTGTAGAGCAGATGCCCAAATTGGAAGGAAAGCGCATGACCGTCATGTTCAACCCAAAGAAGAAATAAACCCCTAAATATCCGAGGCCATGCCGAAGATGAAAACTAAATCAAGCGCGAAAAAGCGCTTCAAACTTACAGCATCGGGTAAAATCAAGCGTAAGCATGCCTTTAAGAGTCACATCTTGACGAAAAAAGGTACGAAACAGAAACGTAACTTGACGCATACGGCGTTAGTCTCTAAGGCTGACTCACCGAACATCAAGAGACAACTCTGTGTCTGATTGCGCACACGCGCAATTTGCACAACTGATTTTATCTAATCCTGGTCTAATTAACCCAGTTGTTGGTATCAAGTATGTGTTTTGAGTTTTCAAGACACTTCACCAACCTCTAAAAACATTTAACTCATGCCTCGTTCATCGAATGCAGTGGCGTCTAGAACCCGCCGAAAGAAGATTCTAAAAATGGCGAAAGGGTACTTCGGTGCTCGTAAAAACGTCTATACAGTAGCTAAAAATGCTGTAGAAAAAGGTTTAACTTATGCTTACATAGGTCGTAAACTTAAAAAACGTCAATTCCGTAGCTTGTGGATTCTGCGTATCAACGCAGCAGCTCGCCAACACGGAATGTCTTACAGTGTATTTATGGGAAAACTATCTAAGTCAGGTATCGAGCTTAACCGTAAGGTTCTCGCTGATTTAGCTATGAATCACCCTGAAGCATTTAAGGCAGTAATTGATAAAGTAAAGTAAGCTTTAGAAATAGCTTTTAAGCAAAAGGTCGAACTGGATAATCCGGTTCGACCTTTTTGCTTTCGTTGAGTTTTTTACTAAATCTCGCCTAGAACACGACTTTTCGCTAACGCAGCTTGTGTGTAATCGGGCTTGAGCTTAAGAGCGCTGTTGTAATCTTCTAGAGCTTCTGAATTTAGTTGCATACTTTCTCTTGCTAGACCTCTATTAAAAAAGGCCTGGTGATAGTAAGGGAGGCGCACTATGGCTTCGGAAAACCAAAAATCAGCGTTCTCGTAATCTTGTAAGTACTCGAGATAAATATATCCGCTATTAAATGCCGCCGAAGCGTTCATGGAGTCGATCTCGAGAATAGATACGTATAGAGCGAGCGCTTTCTCAAGAGCAATTGACCTCGCTGGAGCCTCTTCAAGCATAAGCTCTTGATAGTACATCGCTAAGTTGTACTTCGCCTCAACACTTCTAGGTCGAAGCCCTATTGCGCTATTGTAGTAGTCAACAGCAAGTGGGTTAGAAGTGGCGCCATAAGCTATTCCTAACGCGATGTATCCGTCAAAGAACGAAGGGTTTACTTCGACTGAGGTTTGGAATGAGCTTAACGCATTGTCTAATTCGCCAGACTCCCGATAAATCATGCCCTTCATCCAATAAGCCTCCGCGATTTGGTCGTCGATGCGTAGCGCGTCGTTGAGAACAGAAAAAGCCTCATCGAATTGATTCAAGTGAATGTGCATTTCCGCCCTTCTTAATTTACAAGGAACGTGTTCTGGCGATAATTCAAGGCAGACGTCTAAATGCTCGATGCATTTTTCGAAGCGTTGCATTAGATAAAGTGCATCGGCTTTCGCAGACCAAGCCGGACCATACGTGGAGTCGGCTTCGAGTGCTAGGTCAAGGTCGAATAAACCTTCTCGAACTCGAGCGTTTCGAAGATGCCAAGCCGCTCGATTCCAGTACGGAGTAGGAGATGAGGCATCTGCGAAGATCGCTTTTTCGAAATACTCAGTTGAGTCGAGTACAGTTTCGAGGTTCTTACTTTCGTCAGATTTATCGTTAGGAACGGTGTCGTTATTTCCGCAACCGAAAATAAAAATCACCAAGCCTAGAATCGGAAATAGAATTCTATTCATCAATAATTAAGCGCTAATTATGCACTAACAGCAGGCTTTTCTTTTTTAGAGATTTCTGCGGCTACCTTTTTTGCAACTTTGGCGGCCTTAGCATCGTCTTTAGCCGCAGTAAGTGACTCTTTGATTTTCGTCTCAAGCTCTTCAAAAAGTTCAGGGTTGTCGTTTAATAGATTGCGAACGGCATCTCGACCTTGACCAAGCTTAGAGTCTCCGTAAGAGAACCAAGACCCGCTCTTTTTAATTAAACCAACTTCAACTCCGAGGTCGATGATCTCACCAGCTTTAGAAATTCCTAGTCCGTAAAGGATATCGAATTCAGCACGTCTAAACGGCGGAGCTACTTTATTCTTTACAACTTTAACTCTAGTTCTATTTCCGAGAACGGTATCTCCATCTTTAATTTGTGTAGAACGACGGATGTCAATTCTAACAGAAGAATAGAACTTCAGAGCGTGTCCACCAGTAGTCGTCTCAGGGTTTCCGAACATCACTCCGATCTTCTCACGAAGTTGGTTTATGAAGATACAACAACACCCTGTCTTACTGATAGTGCCAGTTAGTTTACGAAGAGCTTTAGACATTAGTCGAGCTTGAAGCCCTACCGAAGTGTCACCCATTTCGCCTTCTATCTCTGCCCTTGGAGTAAGGGCCGCTACTGAATCCACAACTAGCAAATCTATAGCACCGGAGCGAATTAAATTATCTGCTATCTCTAGAGCTTGTTCGCCGTTGTCAGGCTGCGAAATAAGAAGGTTATCAGTATCTATTCCGAGAGACTCAGCGTAGTATTTATCGAAAGCATGCTCGGCATCGATGAAAGCGCAAATACCACCTTGCTTTTGGCATTCAGCAATAGCATGAAGTGTAAGAGTGGTTTTACCTGAAGATTCAGGCCCGTAAATTTCAACGACACGACCTTTAGGGTAACCGTTAATGCCTAGCGCTATGTCAAGGGTTAAAGACCCTGAAGGGATAGTTTCGACTGCCTCCACCGGCTCATCACCAAGTTTCATTACAATCCCCTTCCCGTAAGTTTTGTCAAGGCGGTCAAGCGTAAGCTGAAGTGCCTTTAGTTTTTGTGTGTTTTCTGAAGCCATTATATATTGTTTTAAGCGAAGGTATTTAAGGGGGTACGTAAAGGACTTACGTTGTAGAAATTCTTTTTTATTTGAGCACCGGTAGTTTGTATTCGTTGAGCTATTTCACGGTTAAGGTTCTATTTAAGTCATCATAGACCAAACCCTTTTAACACTTCCGCCGCGTGATCTTTACAATTGGGTTTAGAAATGATGTCTACGATTTTGCCGTTTTCGTCAATTAGAAATGTCGTGCGATGAGTTCCATCGAAGACCTTCCCCATAAATTTCTTTTCTCCCCAAACACCAAAAGCACGATGTACACTTTTATCCTCGTCCGCTAATAAATTAAAGGCAATATCGAATTTCGCGATAAACTTTAGATGTTTCGCTTCAGAATCAGGACTCACCCCTAGGATTTTAATCCCGTGATCAGTAAGATCAGAAAAGTTCTCGGTAAGGTTACAAGCTTGAGAAGTGCATCCCGGAGTGTTGTCTCGTGGATAGAAGTACAAAGCAAGCTTCGACCCCGAATAATCTGATAGAGAGCGCGATACGCCCGACTGATCTAATGAACTGAAATCGGGTGCATTGTCGCCTACTGCAAGGTGAGAAATACATTTTGACATTTCATAAATTTACGCCTCTATCGGTGGTACTTTGTACGCGAAATGTCGAATGTTATCAATACTAATTCACAACCCACTATGATTTTCTGCGATGTAGCTCTGCCTGCAGCGTTGCCGCGGGTCTTGACGTATCGTTGGTCAGGGGAGGAGCAGCCGCCTGAAATAGGTATGAGGGTTGTGGTTCCGCTTGGAAATCGGAGATTGACTGGGGTGGTTTGGGAGGTTCACGATCGGGCCCCGGCGGAGTACAAGGTGAAAGACATTGAAGCGGTCGTGGATGATAGGCCTGTCGTCACTTTAGACCAAACCTCTTGCATGTCCTGGATCGCTCATCATTACCTGTGCTCCTTAGGTGATGTCGTGTCTGCGGCTTTACCATCGGGGATGAAGCTTGCGAGTAAGTCGAGAATTCTATTGAATCCAGACATTGAAAAGTTAGAGAATCGCAGTTTCCTGGAGAGGGAGTTGAGTAATGCGGCATTGAGCTTGCTGGATGCGCTGCATATGAGAAATGGTTTGGACTTGAAAGAGGTTGCAGAGGTGTTGGGGGTTAAGCATCCGCAACGTATTGTGAGAGAGCTGATTGATAAAGGTTTTGCTGTGTCTGAGGAGGAGTTAAAGGAAAGGTATAAAGCGAAAAAGAAGGTGTTTGTGCGGATTTCGAGTGAAGTTATGGAGGAGGAGGAAGTGCTAAAAGCTGAGTTGGAACGTTCGGAGAAGAGAGCTCCTCTTCAAGCGAGGGCGCTACTTGCTTATCTTGAATTAGCTCCGAATGGCGAGTCGATATTAAAATCGGTCCTACAAAAACGAGCAGATGTAAATTCTTCGGTCATAAAGAAATGGGTCGAAAAAGATGTGTTCGAACTTGAAGAACGGGAAGTAGATAGAATTTCTGCCTACAAAGGCAAAATCGTTCCGCTCCCAGTATTGTCGACCTCTCAATCACGTGCATACTCTGAATTACGGGAGTCGCTCGTAAATCGTAAGCCGTCGTTACTCTACGGAGTGACCGGTTCGGGAAAGACCGAGATCTACGTTCATTTAATTGCCGAAACGTTAAAAGCCGGACAGCAAGCTCTATTCCTCGTTCCGGAAATCGCATTGACGACGCAGTTAATAGTTCGATTGCAGAAATTCTTCGGTAACTCGGTTAGGGTGTACCATTCTCGCTTCAGCTCAAACGAACGAACCGAAACGTGGATGAAAATCCTAGACGATAATAAAGGGTCATTAATAGTAGGCCCTCGGTCGGCAATATTCCTACCCTTTAAAAATCTAGGTCTCATTATAGTTGACGAAGAACACGAATCCAGCTATAAACAACAAGACCCAGCTCCGAGATATAACGCTCGTGACGTCGCCTTATGGATGGCGCAAACAAATAAAGTTCCACTAGTGCTAGGGTCGGCTACCCCGTCTGTAGAAACGGTTTGGCATACCCAAAAAGGACGGATTACGAGAGTTAACCTTACCGAAAGATTCGGCGGAGTTATGATGCCGGAAATCCTTGTGGCAGACCTCAAAAAGGAGCATAAACAACGCAGTATGCGAGGGGGGTTCTCGAAACTTATGCGTGATAAAATCAAAGCCGCCCTTAACTCGGATAAGCAAGTCATCCTATTCCAAAACCGTCGTGGATATTCTCCATCATGGCAATGCGACACTTGCGGTGAAGCTGTGATGTGCGAAAGATGTGATATTCCTCTAACGCTTCATAAACGTAACAACGGACTCCACTGTCACCATTGTGGTTACTCAATTTCTCCTCCTCCTAAAAAGTGTGGCGCTTGCGGAAGTTTCTCAATCACTCCTAAAGGTTTAGGTACGGAAAGGATAGAGGAGGAACTCTCGGAATTATTCCCTAAAGCACGTGTTGCGAGAATGGATAGAGATACAACGCGTTCTCGCACAGCTCATTCTCGCATTCTGGAGTCGTTCAGTAATCACGAAGTGGATATTTTGGTCGGGACTCAAATGATCAGCAAGGGGCTAGATTTTGCTGACGTAGCTCTCGTAGGCGTGATGAGTGCGGATCGCATGCTCACCTTCCCTGATTTCCGCTCATTCGAACGTGCGTATCAGATGCTCACGCAGGTTGCGGGTCGTTCTGGTCGTTCCTCTGAGCGCGGTAAAGTTGTAGTCCAAACCTTTTCCCCCGACCACTGGGTAATTCAACAAGTAGTCGCAGGAGATCACGATAAACTTGTGAATCACGAGCTTCTAGAACGTAAAAATTACGGGTACCCTCCATACGTTCGACTCATCAGAATTTCATTGAGTTATAGCAATGAAGATCGAGTTAGAAAGGGCGCCGATGTTCTAGCACTCAGATTGAGACAGAGGTTTGGCGATAAAAGGGTAGTGGGGCCGGATGTTCCATCTGTCGCTAAAATTAACGACCTTTTCCGACAGCAACTCCTATTAAAGTTCGAACGCGAAGTCAGCCCATCTAAATATGGAGATATATTAAAATCCGATTTGGAAGATTTTATGACTGACGATAGATGGAAGAGACTACGAATTAAAATCGACGTAGACCCTGTTTAAAACTTTTCTCAAAGTTCGTCTCATTAAGTCCGTGCATCCCGCTCACGCGAATAATAGCAGCGTCTTGAAAACCACGAGGTAATTTGTCAATTGCAACTCGTGTCTTACCGCTTGGTAAATCCATCTCCACTTCTCCGAGTAGTTTTCCTTCCAGACTATAAGAGGTTAGGTTGAAATTCTGTGCAGTGTTAATTTCAAAGACCAAATCACGTCCTTGCAAATTCACTTCAGTACTCAAGTTTTCATTAGCATTAAAGATGACATCCTCTACATCGTCATTAATGAATTGGTGAAAAGTGACTTGGTTATTTCCGCTATTTGCAACACCCAGGATATTATTAGTTTCATCGAAAGAAATGTCTGCAGGGCTACTTAACCCAGACCCTACAACAGTCTCTGATTCCGAAAAGTCTGCGCTAAACCGTGTTATTATTGCCGGAGACCAAGAACTAACGTAGTAGCGACCTTCAGCGTCCATATCTATCCCGTCACAGTTTCCAAGCCCTGACCCATTTACTATTGTGGAAAGTGTACCGCTCTCTATATCGACAGCTATAATATCGGTATTCCCGCCCCAATTCACGATAATAGCTCGGCCATTCGCAACATCTACGACAACTCCGTTCGGTATAGTTCCTGTATTCCCGACTAGAGTAGAGACCACCATGTCGGCAGGGTTAGATGCATCGACCTTTAAAATCCTACCCGATGAAAAATCGCTAATGATTAACGTAGAAACCCCGTCATTACCCATTCCGTTTAAAAAACCAGCTCCTGTCACTATTGTAGAGCCAAGTAGATCAGCGGTATTTAGGTCGTATGCTCGAAGTTGAGTTCCGTAAATAACGAATAGTACGTCTCCCATTACTTCCATACCGTGAGAAGCCTGTGCAGATCCGAAATAGTCCCAGCTCTCACCTAAATCAGAAGTTGTAAGTAATGTGGAAGTTCCGCAACTGACAAACCAACGGTCGTTAGCAGAGTCATGCTCGGCGGCCTCAATACCGGAAGGGGTTTGGGCTGAAAGATTAGAGGTACAAGTCAAGCCGAAAATTATTGCGGCAGAATAAAATATCCAAGCGTTCTTCATAGTAAATGCGGGTAAATTAGTTATTTACAAGTTTCTTATCTCGATCCGAATATAGCACTTCCTACACGAATCATTGTGGACCCTTCATCTATAGCGACCCTCCAATCTCCGCTCATACCCATCGACACCGTATCGAAGCTAGATCCCATTCCTGTTTCGATTTCCTCATAAAATCGTCTCAACCCCTTAAATTCTCTAGCGATCTGAGTTATATCATCGGTAAACGTCGCCATTCCCATCAACCCCCGAACCCTCACCCTACTATTACCGAACACCCCGGATTCTGCATCTTCGACCTCTCCTAAAATCGACCTAAGTTCATCTTCCGTAAACCCAAACTTACTCGACTCTTCCGCAATGTGTACTTGCAGAAGTATATCGACACACTCCCCGTCACCTACCGATTTCGCTAATGCATCATATATCCGAATAGAATCTACAGCGTGAATTAAATGCGCAATAGGAGTGACGAGCTTAGCCTTGTTAGTTTGAAGATGGCCTATAGCATGCCAGCGTATGTCATCAGGCAACTCACCCGATTTCTCAACAAGTTCAGCGACACGATTTTCACCGAAATCTCTATGGCCTTCTGCATAAGCCGTAGCAATATCCTCTATAGGCTTAGTTTTACTCACCGCCACAAGCGTCACATGCTCCGGAATCGCAGTTCGAATCGCGGCAAGCCCAGTTTTAATTGTGTTTTCAGCCATTTCACCCATCTTGTCCCTCTTGCGGTTGCATACCAAACTCATATACGAACAATCCGCTCCTTAATTTAGGCTCCACCCATGTGCTTTTAGGCGGGAGTGTTTTGCCGGCATCCGAAACTTTAATGATTGAATCAATGTGTACGGGGTGTAGTGAAAATATTATCCTATCAGAGTGTCCCTCAATTGCAGACTTCAAGTTAGAATAGTTCTTTGTCTTGTCGTGGCTCCCCGAAATGTATTTCAGGTTAGGGCTATTTCGTGGATCTTCGATATTGAAAATCGGCTTTAAGATGTTATCTCCTAGCCATCCTGCGTCAATTCGAGTAGAGGTAGTATCTTTTTCTAGCACGATTCTCCACTCTCCCTGGTTAGTAATGATATCGACATGTCCAGAGCAAGAGTCTCTATTATCGAGGGGTTCAACGCTATTAACGGTCTCTATTTGCTTGATTTTATTTAATAAGCCATCTAAATCGCCATCAAAACCACGTAATTCACGATGGTAACCTAGAATACTTAGGTCTCTTGCGGGAACTATAAAAGCGAGGATTCTATCAACTCCAGGTTCGTTTGGATGTCTATGCATCATCTTAATGGATGAGGCAAGTCTATGATGACCATCAGCCAAGTACAATTTATCTAGAGGCCCTAAAGCATTTTCAAGTTCGTTTTCAATCTCAGGGTTCACCCACCAAACCGAGTGTCTAATTTTATCTGTAGTAGAGAAATCACAATCGGCCTCACGAGAAGATATCAACCCGGAAATACATCTGTCTAATTCTTCCTCTCCGGTATGGCCTGAATTCCTCGCACAAAGTATGGGTTCAGAATTAAAGCCCACCGTCTGCATGTAAGTAGCGAACAATTCTTCTCGTCTCTCAATAGTAAGTTCGTGAGTCAATAGACCGCCATTTTCACAATTCACAAGGTCTAGGACGGCAATAACTCCTATGTATGTTGCTTCCGGAGTAGTCTGTCGATATACCGCATAACCAGCACCATCTGTTCCTTCGAACCATCCCTTTTCTAAAAACTTATCGTATCCTTTCCTTACTTCTCTAAAAAAATCGACAGTTCCACGTTTTGCCTCAAGGTTATTCGTTGCATCAGGATTAATTACCTGTAAATAACTGTATGGATTGCGGTCTAGTTTATCCTGTAGTTCGTTAATGTTGTAGCTCAAATATGAACGCGATGCTACTAAATGTGCCAAATGTCTTGGTGGCTGAACTAATCTAAAAGGTTTAACTAATCGCCCCATTTTTAAGACATTTTATTTGCGATTTCATCAATTTGAGAAGCTAGCTCTAGTCCGATGCGGTCTTGAGCTTCACTCGTAGCTGCCCCTGTATGTGGTGTTAGTGAAAGAGATCGGTGCGATAACACATCTGCGCGTGGAGTAGGCTCTCCAACGAAAACGTCAAGTGCAGCTCCTCCTAAATGACCTGAGTTTAAAGCTTTTAATAAAGCATCCTCATCTAAAACACCGCCTCTGGCAGCATTAACGAGGAGAGATCCGGGCTTCATTTGGTCTAATTGCTCAGTCCCAATAACAGCAGAACCGTCAGGTTGAGCAGGGATGTGAAGGCTTACAGCGTCACTCATCTTCAGGACCTCTTCCATAGACATCAATGGGCAGTCCACAGAAATTTTAGTTCCGCAAACGTCGAATTCTACTTTTGAGTCAGTAGCATATATATCGTGAGCGATGACGTCCATTCCGCAGCCTAAAGCGTAAGAAGCAAGAGATCGACCGATACGACCGAAGCCGATGATACCTAAAGTCTTACCTCTCAATTCAGATCCTTTGCCATAAGCTTTCTTCAGAGCTTTAAATTCGGCCGAACCCTCAAGAGGCATCTTTCTATTGCTGGCATGCAACGAGCGGGAAAGTGTAAATAAATGCCCCATAACGAGCTCAGCTACACTTTGCGATGATGCTGCAGGCGTATTAAATACCGTCAGACCTTTATTTCGACCGTACTCAACATCGATATTATCCATACCGACTCCGCCACGCCCTACGAACTTCAATCCCGAGCACGCATCCATTAGTTCTTGTCGCACTTTCGTGGCCGACCTAACTAGGATTCCGTCAATAGATTTGTCGTTAATATATGCTTCGAGCTTATCAGCTTCGATAAAGTCTGTATAAACTTCGTGACCGGCATCTTTAAGTGCCTTTAAACCTGATGGACTTATACCATCGTTTGCTAGGATATTCATATTGTACGTTCGAATTCTTTCATTACATCAACAAGCACACCTACACTTTCTAAAGGAAGCGCGTTGTACATAGAAGCTCTATACCCACCTATGCTACGGTGTCCATTAATTCCACTAATTCCCGCTGCAGCCCAAGCCGCATTGAACGCGTCCTTATGACTTTCGTCATTTAGCATAAAAGTAGCATTCATGGTAGATCTGCTATCGATCTCAGCATGACCTTTAAATAGTGGGTTACGATCTATTTCATTATAGATAAACTCGGCCTTTGCATTATTTCGAGCTTCAATCGCTTCAACACCGCCTAAATCTCTCAACCAACGTAAAGTTAAAAGCGTAGTGAAAACCGAAAATACAGGAGGTGTATTAAACATGCTACCCTTAGATAGATGAACTCCTAAATCTAAATAAGAAGGAATATTGCGTCCCGACTTTCCCAGAACATCTTTGTCAATTGCGTACATCACAGTTCCGGCAGGACCCATGTTTTTTTGGGCTCCAGCATATATGAGCTGAAAAGGAGAAGAGTCGAATTTCTTGCTCATAATGTCAGAACTCATATCCGCAACTAAAGGCACACCGGCCTCTGTAGGGATGCCCTTGTATTGAGTGCCGAAGATTGTGTTATTAGTTGTGTAGTGGAAGAAGCTATGCTTAGAATCAACTTTAGGAGTAGGAGGGATGCTCTTGTAACCTGAATCCTTAGAACTCGCTACAACTTCAATATTTCCCGCGTGCTTAGCCTCCTTAATAGATTTGTTTGCCCAAGTTCCGGTATCAGAATATGCAGCTGATCCGCCTTCTGGAATTAGATTGTATGCTGCAGTTAGAAAGGCCAAACTTGCTCCTCCCTGAAGATATAATATCTCGAATCTATCCGGTAGCCCCAGTAACTCCTTTGTTAGAGCACGAGTCTCTTCCATAACAGCAATAAAAGGTTTAGACCTGTGTGACATCTCGATTAAAGAAAGCCCGTTATCACCCCATTCTTTTACTGCCTCTGAAGCTTCTTTTAATACTTCCTGAGGCAGAATGCAAGGCCCTGCAGAAAAATTGTGGATTTTACTCATGGTTTATTTACCCGTTTTATTTACAGAATTCGTGTATGTTACAAAGGTCTGAAATACCAGTCGATTTCCTCTAAAAAATCATCACTTTCATTTCGCGCTTGATTCACCGCTGGCGAATGAGGTAATTACCTCGTCTGATGGCTTGACTCCGCTTCTCAATGACGCCACTAAATTACCCTCGGCGTCGATTAAAAACTTGTGGAAATTCCATCTAATTGAATGGTTTCCCACCCCGTTCTTTTCTTTAGACTTAAGCCAAACATACACAGGATGCACCTCGTCTCCCTTTACCTTCACTTTTTCCATCATCTGAAATTCCACTCCGAACTTCGAAGAGCAAAAACCACTTATCTCTTCAGCACTTCCAGATTCCTGATTTCCGAAATCATTGCAAGGGAACCCTAAGATCACGAAATCATCTCCTCCATATGACTCGTGCAATTTTTGAAGACCTTTATATTGAGGAGTAAACCCACACTCTGATGCGGTATTTACAATCAAAACTCTCTTACCCTTCAATTGCTCAAATTGAAAATCTTCTCCGCCCAAAGTCTTGCACGAAAGTGTATAGAAGACAGAGTCACCTTTAGCAGGTTTGTACAAAGTCACACCAGAATAAATATTCCAAGCGCTCAATCCGATCACCAATAAAACAATTGCTACAGCTAGTAAAATATACATTTTCATTTCTTCCGAATTAAACAAATTATCTAATTAAATGTGATTTTAATTTACCACTCTTGAGCCTGCCGAAAATCTTCTTTCTCACAGAATCATCACCCCCATCAATAAATCGGGGATATACCAAAACAAATATTACCGCGACCATCACAGATGTGATTACATGACTTGAAATAATTATTGTATTTCTCATTTCAGGAATAAACGAATCACCCAATGTTTGCAATCCAGGAATAAATCCCAGCAGGTAAGCCCCGATAACAACTGTTGCTCCAAGAATTATCCCTGGAATTACCCGTGCTATTAAATGCCCTAACTTGATTCCCATTCCCCATACCATCCAGGCTGCTACAGCAATTGTTTGGAGCGCTGTCGCTATTGCGACTGCCCAAGCGACATTTATAACGCTTCCTCCACCTACTCGTGTCATTGCCCACCACGATCCTAATCCTACAGCTAAAAGAAAACCGAGCTTTATGATTGCTCCCACTTTTAATTTGTCTGTAGCACGCATCGTAGCATCACCAATTTTAATAAAGCTTCTGAGAGCTACGCAAGAAAAAAGTATCGTGACAATGGGGGTGGCGTCTAAAAACGAAGTCCCCAATAAAAGTACGGTCACTTCCTCAGCTCGCATTATAAGTAGAACTGTGAGGGGGATGATTAATAACGACACGGCGTGAACGGAATAGGTGACGGTACGTCGTAATCTTTCGACGTCGCTTTGCATCATCGCCATCCCGCTAAATAGAACGCTATCACCGAGCTTTCCGAGGACGGTAACGGGGAGTCCCATTAGATATGCTGACCTGTCGTATAACCCAGTAATCGTCCAATCTGCGGCTTGGGCTCCTACAACCATAGTGTCAATTTTACCAGCCGCATAATTTATCATATTGAAGACGGTGCTGCGCCCACCATAACCCACCATTTCCCTCAAGGCAGATTTATTCCATTTCAAACCAATAGGACCAGGAGCTGCAATCCAATACCCAATCCCCAGTAGTGTGTTCTGGGTTAGAAGCGCCGCTACGTAAGCCCAAATTCCCGCTCCATTTGCTGCCAAAGTCAGTCCAAGGATTAAGTTTCCGATAATCATAGCTGAGGAGGAACAGAAAAACAGTGATTTAAACTGCATTTTCTTAATCAGCATGCTGCGTGGGACTACGGAAGCTCCAGAAATAATGAAGCTTAGAGAAATCCACCTCAACACTTCTGTTAGTAGAGGTTGTTCATAGAAAAGGGCAACAGAAGGGGCTGCAAAATATGTCCCTGCGAAAAATAAGACTCCTAAACTCAAGCTAAAAACGAAAGCAGTTCGTTTGTGCTCGTCTGTAATGTTTGGGTTTTGGATTAGGGCAGGGCCTATTCCTACTTGAGCGAAAATTTCGATAAATCCTACGACAACTAAAGCTATTGCCATTATCCCGAACGCGTCTGTCGGAATAAGACGAGCTAAAGCCGCAATAAAACCCAATTGCAGAACGACCTGAACCGTAACGTTTACGCTCTGCCACTTTAGTGAAGAGCCGAACTTGGGTTCGGGAGATCTTTCAGTCATCTAGTTTTACGAATTTACTAGCGAGCGATACTTATTGCGCGTTTCTCACGAATTACAGTTACTCGAACTTGACCAGGATAGGTCATTTCGTTCATGATTCGATTCGAAATATCTAATGAAAGTTGATCTGCGTCTGAGTCGCTTACTTGATCACTTTCGACAAGGACACGTAGCTCACGTCCAGCTTGAATGGCGTAAGATTTCGTTACCCCAGGGTATTCTAAAGCAAGGTCTTCAAGGTTACGGAGTCGTTGTATGTATGCGTCGATCATTTCACGTCGAGCTCCAGGACGAGCTCCAGAAATAGCGTCACATACTTGCACGATAGGCGAGATAAGCGAAGTCATTTCCATCTCGTCGTGGTGGGCTCCGATAGCATTAAGAACGTCAGGCTTTTCTCCATTTCGTTCTGCAATCTTCATACCTAGAAGTGCGTGAGGTAGTTCACTTTCTTCATCGCTGACCTTTCCGATATCGTGGAGTAGTCCAGCTCTTTTAGCGGTCTTTGCATCAACGCCCACTTCTGCAGCCATTGTAGCACAAAGGTTAGCTACCTCGCGAGAGTGCTGAAGTAGGTTTTGGCCATAAGAAGAACGATACTTCATACGCCCCACCATGCGAACGAGCTCACTTTTTAAATTGTGAATCCCGAGGTCGATACATGTACGCTTTCCAAGCTCCATAATCTCCTCCTCAATCTTTTTGATGACCTTCGCCACCACTTCCTCAATACGAGCAGGGTGGATACGTCCGTCAGTTACAAGTTGGTGCAGAGATAGTCTAGCGATCTCTCTTCTCACTGGGTCGAAACAAGATAAAATGATAGCTTCCGGAGTGTCGTCCACAATGAATTCAACACCGGTCGCAGCTTCTAAGGCTCGAATGTTTCTCCCTTCACGGCCGATAATACGTCCTTTTACGTCATCGTTTTTTATTTGGAAGACAGAAACTGAATTCTCTACCGAATGCTCTGTAGCTACCCTTTGAATAGTTTGGATAACGATTTTTTTCGCGTCCGTACTTGCCTTTTGCTTGGCTTCATCGATAATATCTTGAACCATTGTAGCCGCAGTGGTTTTAGCGTCTTGAACGGTTTGTTCCACCATGTTTTTCTTTGCTTCATCAGCAGACATGCCAGATATCTTCTCAAGAAGGTCAATTGCTTTTAATCGGTTAGCTTCAATCTCTCCGTTCTTCTTTTCAATAGCTTGAATCCTCTGATTCATCTTTTCGTTGCTAGTGTCTAAGCTCTTCTCGAGTTCCTTGTTTTTATCAATTTGGCGATTGAGATTCTTTTCAGTGTTGCGAATGCGCTCTTCTCTTTCCGTTAGTTTCCGGTCTAAATCTTTGCGCTCACTTTTCTGTTTCTCTCTAAGCTCGAAAAACTTCTGCTTTGCTTGGGAGATTTTCTTTTCTTTAATAGTCTCTCCTTTGAGTTCTGCTTCGCGAATTATTCCGTCGGCTTTTGTCTTAAGCCCCATCTTTGAGAAGAAGAATCCCAGAACTGCACCGATTATAAGTGCTGGTACTAAGTATATTATTAAGTCCATAGAGTGTTGCCTTACAGCTTACTATTCCATGGCCGATTGTATTCTTTGGAGTAGGTCTTCGACAACTTCTTTAGCTCTATTTTCTCCTTCAATGTCTCTTGTTGAGTCGCTTAAATTATTGAGGGTGTCTCTACCGCTGTTGCCAGTAGGGAGAGATTCAAGTTCTTTAATGCGTATAGACAATTGAAGAGCTGTCATAGCGAATAAGTCGATTCGATCTTGTACAGCGAATTGAGACTTTAATTGTCCTATCCTTTCATCAACAGCTGTCGCGGCATCCCTAATACTCTGCACCTCCTCAGGGGATACAGTTAGAGGGTACGAACGCCCAGCAATTTTTATGTCGATAGTTTCCTTAGACATAGGATCAATTAATTTGTAAATTCAAGGATGATAAACAAGAGTCGATTTCCTCCACCAAAGCATCTATCTGATCGGCAGAAAGAGTCACTGAGTCGTGGCTTTGAATTGGGGGGTTAGGTATTGAAACTGCGCTAGCCGCTTGTCCTTCCAACTGCTCTTCCAACTGCTCCACCAATTTTTTTATTTCGGATTGAGCAGACATCAACTGAGCTTCAAGCTCGTTAATTTTAGATTGAGCTTTCTCACTGTCTGCTTTACGGGCAGAACTTTCCATCTGGTAACCTTGTAGCAATCTGTCTGTTGCTGCGACAAGTTTTTCTGTGGATTCTATCAATGTAGACATGGGGTTAGCTATCTTAACAAATGTAAGGTATTGCATCTAATGATTTGTCCATTTTAAGATGAATTACTACTTCAAGATGTGTAGTTTTACACCATGCCCCGTAATTCCTATATTTTCTCATTGATTTCATTGATTTTTTGTATCAATTTTTCTTCAGCCCAAACCACTTACTCTTCCCCCGATACATTATTTGCTTCTCTTTCCGGCTTAATCGCTCCGCTTGATATACCTCTTGTTTTAAGTGGGAATTTCGGAGAGTTTAGGGGTAGTCATTTTCATACGGGTCTAGATTTTAAGACTCAAGGACGAGAGGGATTTCCTGTTCTAGCGGTCGCTGATGGGGTGGTTTCGAGAGTTAAAGTGAGCCCGTGGGGTTACGGTCAGGCACTTTACTTACTTCACGAAGATGGCACGACTACGGTATATGCACATCTATCTCGATATGCATCTTCTATTCAAGGCTGGCTATTAGGGAGGCAATATTCAACTCGTTCTTTCGGAATCGATGCCCGCCCCGCTTCTGATATAAGTTTCGAGGTCGGTGATACAATCGGGTGGACAGGAAATTCCGGATCCTCTGGCGGTCCTCATTTACATTTCGAAGTAAGAGATAAAAACCAACACCCCATTAATCCCTTACAATGGGATTTCAATATCGCCGACTCACGTGCGCCGATAGTGGGTAAGCTTTGGGTTATTCCTGTGAATTCTCAAGGTCGCGAATTACGAAACGAAGCTTCAGTTTCTGAATCAGGTGATACTACCGAAGTGAAATCGGGGGCCCTTAATCTTTGCGTGGAAGCTAAGGATCTCCTCGACGCAGCTTCTAATGTATGTGGCATTTACAAAATCGAGGTTGCGATAGATGGTGTTGATTTTTCATCTTACTCGATTGACACGCTAGATTTCGCGGTCAATAAAGATATGAATGCTCATGCGTTTTATCCTGAGTGGAGGAGTTCTAGGTCCCAAATTCATCGCTTCTTACCTCTCCCTGGAGATAGACTTCCCATTTATGACTTCGCATCGAAATCGAACTTGGAAATTAGAAACGGCGAACTAAAAAAAGTCGTGGTAAAATGTTGGGATGCGCATGGGAATCTCACTAAAAATACGTATACACTTAAGGGAAGCGATTCTCTCATTTCCGATTATAAATCGAATGAAATTTCGAGTGTGAGTTTGCCCGCTACATATTCCGCGGCGGTTGTGTTGAAGGATGGGGGAGTGAGTGTGGTTTGGCCTAAACACTCGTTTTACAGCAGAGAAACCGCATCATTGCGGGTGGTCGACGACCTCACATTCGAGATAGGCCCCATTGACGCACCACTTGCAAAACCATTCACCCTATCACTAATATGCGCTGGAATATCACCCTCAAATGTCTGTGAGAAGTGGGTGGTTGAGAGGCTTTCTAATAGCGGCTCTCGTTTGGGCGTGGAAATCTGTAAATCTTCGTCAAACTCCCTAAAATTCTCATCACGTAAAATGGGGCGGTACCACCTTTTACAGGACACGATACCACCACGTCTTCTACCGAAATTTTCATCTTCCCCACTCATTAAAAACGGCAACTTAGTATTTCACATCGAAGATGAACTAAGCGGCGTTTCTAAAATCGAAGGATCTATTGACGGGGAGTGGGTCCTCTTTCGTTGGAACCCTAAAAAGAAGACCGCCACCTATTTCGCCACTGACCTATCTCACCTATCCGACATAAAATCCAAGGTAACATTCAAAGCTTGGGACGGAGTCCTTAACGAATCGGTTTGGACTGGTCATGTCGTTTTTCCATAGGATGAAAAAAAGACGTATTGAAAAAACAAGAATTACTTCCGCTTAAAGTCAAGGTAGTACAATGCTTTAACAGAAATAGAATTCACGAACTGTTCTTCTAGCATTAATTCCCAATTATCGAAATAATTTGAGGGTAATAAGTCTCCCCGAGATTGTAAAGTGTTCTTCCAAACAACAGATAACTCGCTTCCCGGTGAGAAGTACCATTTAAGCCCTAGATCTACGCTCCAAGCGTTGTAATTAACGTCTAGTTCAGAAGTCCCGTCGGCATTTAAGCTAACTAAAGAGGTAGGGTAGAGATCGCCGTCAATTCCTAGTTCGAAAAACTCAAGGTATGCGACTTTGCTCCAGTAATGTCTAACACGTGCGTCAATACTAGCCCTATTTGAAAGAATGTAAGTTAGATTTAGGACTTGTGTAATCGTTCGGTTGTTTCTCTCTCCGAAAATGCTCACGTCTTCGTCTTCAACCCCCGCTTCGAGAGTCGCAAATCCTTGCTGATACCAAGTAGGATCAAGATTGAAAAGGTAGTTTAATGATAGTTTATCAGAGAACCGGAAACGAGGAGAAAAGCTTACGCTAATGCTATTCCATTTTATAGAGTCTTCAAATGAAACCGCTCGCATGACGTTAAGGTCTAGGGCCAGCTTCTTTCTGTAGTCAGTAGAGATCATGAAATCCGCATAGCCCCATCTAGGGTTATTCCAAAACATTCCATCTATCCTCGGCTCAAAGTAATCGACGGCATTAACAGGTGATACCTCAAAGCTGAGCATGTAAAATTGAAAAGCGTTAGTTAGCACATTGATGTTTCCACTTACGGTTAATGAGGTGAATTTATTTGGATCGTACAGTCTCGAATGAGAAATCGAAGCGTTAGACCTGAGCCTAGTAAACCTTCCGAAAGGCTCAACTATCTTGTAGGATAGAGCTAATGTGTTCCCCACGTTGTTGGGTGCTCTTAGATACCCCAAATCGTTGATATTGTAGAATTTACTATCCACATAATGACTTCCGTAGAAGGTGAAATTACCAGAAAGTTTAGAAACTGTTAGTCCCCAAGAATGTCCTGAATTTTCAGCAACTTCTGGTTCTGAAATAATGGAGTTGTACGATCCCCTACCTGAAATAGAATACGAGTTGTCTGGGTTTTTTAATTGAAATTGCACTCCCTGAACTAGAGCGTCAGATCCTTCCCCTTCTCTCATAATTAATGTGCTTATTCCGTGAACGAAACCATTGTTGGGAAGGTTTTGGTCTAAAACAGCGACTGTATAGCTGGTTAAGTATTCATCTGCGGATATCGCCTGAAGAAAGCCGATGCCAAGTCCACTATCAGTCCTGCCGGACACCTTAGTGGCATTAATTAACTGTTGATTCTCACCAACTCGTCTAGAGTAGAATAAGCCGCTTCTATTGAACAGCTCTATTCCCTCAGTGAAGAAGGGCCTGTTTTCATCAAACCTTATCTCGTATGGGCTAAGGTTGAGAACTAAATTGTCTGCTACAACTTGACCGAAATCGGGAATCAAAGTCATGTCAAGAGTGAATGCCTCGCCTATTCCGGCCTTTAAATCTACACCACCATTGAAGTTTGTACCGACACCGCCATCCTCATCATTGCCTATATAAGCTGAAACGTATGGGAAAAGCGTAAGTCTGCTAGGCGGAGTTATTCCAGTTAGTCCGTGCAATTCACCGATTAGACTTAAATCGTTTCCTCTTCTGGTAGGGTCTTGTTCAGCCCAAAAATTACGCTCTCTATGTCTACGTATACCTCTCCAGAAATTCACTCCCCACACAGGCTTTTCGCCTTCTGTCATTTTATTAAATCGTAGTGCTGCCCATGGGATCTTCAATTCAGCGACCCATCCTTTTTCATCCGTTATAGTCCTCACATCCCAAACGGGAGACCAGTTATGACTGAAGCCATTCGGAGTAACAATGTAATCAATCAAAACACCAGTAGGAGTAGTAGAAAAAGCAACACCGTTTAATCCATCATTGTATGGAGAAATGACGACCCCGAACTCATCGGAATTCCCCACAGCATCCCTAGAAGTATACTGCGATAAAATCGAGTCGGGTGCGTTATCCCACATCCTAGCTCCAATGTAAAGCGCTTCATCGTCGAAGATGATCCTCACTTCCGTCATTTGAGAAGGGACTATTCCTGGAATTGGAGATAATTGTATGAAGTTTGTAGCTGGCACCACGTCAAGCCAAATAGCTTCATCGAGCACCCCGTCTAATACTATCTCACCATCATTTTTTACAGCATGTACAGTTTTAGTTGCCGAAATTTCATCTTGCGAAAGTATTGGCGATAGAAATGAACAAAAAACAATGAGACACCAGACTGTTCTCATCGATAAATCTGTTGCTTATTAAGCCACTTTTGGTACTTCCTAGCGTTCCTCAAATGGTCAACGTATCGTCTAGCGAAATTGTGTTTTCCGGTTCCACCTGGCTCAGCACACATGTATAGGTAGTCATGCTCCTCAGCATTTAGTACAGCATTCATATATGAAGGCTCAGGAACTCTAATGGGGCCTGGGGGTAATCCCGCGTACATGTATGTATTGTAGGGAGAGTCTATTTCTTTATGGATGTCTAAAACTCGTCTAATGCTCACATCACCAGCAGCGTATATTAAGGTAGGGTCAGCTTGCAAAGGTTGTCCTTTTTTGAGTCTATTTAGGTAAAGACCGGCAACTATCGGAGCTTCAGATTTCTGTGACGTTTCTGCTTGAACAATTGACGCTAGGATTACTACTTCTTTAGGCGAAAGCCCTAGTTTATTAGCTTTTGTTACTCGCTCAGAGTTCCACCATTTCACATGTTCTTTCAGAATTCTATCGACAGCTCCCTCGGCATCTGTCTCCCACCACATTTCATAAGTGTTAGGAATAATCCTCCATCGAATACTGTCGTGCTTTATTAGCCCAAACACCTCAACACTATCAGCCGCAATTCTTGACGATAACCTCCAGGCGATGATTTCCAAATCTCTTCCAGCTGGTACCACAACTTTCACAGCACCTCTATCTCCAGCGGCGAATTTCTCTGCGACATCACCTACGGATTCTCCTACAATAAGTGTGTATTTACCTGCCTTAATTCTTTCCCCCCAACCTCGCCATTTTATCGTTCTTAAAAGTCTGTCACCATGGCCACCCGCATCGTTAATACCATTTTCGATCGCTAATAACCTCTGTTCAAGAGTAAGGTTCGGGTCGAGATAAATCACAACCTCTGAAGAATCTTTTGGCAAGATATTTCCATACCAATGTCCATAAAGTCCTACCACAAGTATGAGTGAGGTGATTTTACCCAAAACGCCCACTATTACTAATGGGAGTCCGTATTTTTCAATATATTTTTTAAACACGATTCAATAGTTGCATTAAGATTACATCTTCCCAAGAATTCACTCCGCGAACCCAATTCTTCCTCGTTTCGCAAGATATATAACCGGCGTTATTAAACAGCGAAATACTTGATTTGTGAGACTCTGGAACTTCGGCAAATAATTGGTTTAATGCCAAATGTTGGAAAGCGTATTCTCTCAACAATTCCAGCCCTACTCCTCCATGACCTTTCTTACGGTGATTTAAGTCTACCACAATACCTACTCCAGCTCGACTATTTCTCGGATCAAAGTCATATAAATCTACTGCACCTACAGTAATCCAGGCCCCATCATTGTTTTTATAGTCAAGCATTAATCTCAGTTGCTTATCTCTATACAAATCGTGATCGCCAGTCGCAAATTTCATCAAAGTAGCTTTGCTATAAGGAGTAACAGATCCTCCGAGCCACCATGTTTTATCGTCGTTTTCCCATCGATGAAGAAGATTTGCGTCTTCTGGCTCAACAGCTCTTAGTCGATGTTTCGCATTCTCTAGCATATTGCGAAGTTAGTCTCCTTACCTTGCGCTTATGCGAATGATTGTAATTTTTGCCCTTATATCTTTTTTTGCCACAGGTTGTACAATAAACAAGGATTTGCTATTCAAATCGGCTCCTGGTTTTGAGTATTCGGCTATTTCTCAAACCACAGTTTCTGACTACAAAATCGCATCTAACGACGAGCTTTCTATTCAATTATACCCAAATGGGGGTGAACGCCTTTTATCAATTAGCACAGGTATTTCATCGGATGATAATAATAGATATTTAAACCAAACCCGAAATACAATCACGTATCGTGTTAAGTCCTCGGGTACAGTTGAGTTGCCTGAGATAGGGGAGATAGTGTTGGCGGGTTTGACCTTAGAAGAAGCTGAATTGAGCATTGAAAAGGCCTATTCAGACAATTATCACAATCCCTATGTTTTACTGAATGTAACGAATAATCGAGTACTAGTTTTTCCTGGTGAAGCTGGTCAAGCGTCAGTTATAACACTAGAAAATAAAAACACAACTGTGCTTGAAGCTCTAGCACTAGCTGGTGGAGTAAGGTCTCGAGGAATATCTTCAAAAGTGAAATTAATTAGGTCTACTCCAGAAGGCCGTGAAGTTTACTTACTCGACTTAAGTACGATTCGAGGACTCGACGAAGCGTCGTTAATTGTACAGGCAAATGACATCATTTACGTTAGCTCTAATCCCGAAATAGCTTCGGGGTACCTAACCCAAATCACACCTATCGTATCTGTTTTTTCCTCTTTGAGTTTACTTTATGCCGTAATTGTGGGGTTGAGATAATGGAAATAAAGCACACTTTTATTAAAGGCCTTCTTCTTGTCCGCCCTAAAGTATTTACTGATGATAGAGGACAGTTTATGGAGTCTTGGAATGCCGAAGCGTTTAATGATGCAGTAGGAAAGACAGTAAATTTCGTACAGGATAACGAAAGTATTTCTAGCAATGGAGTTCTTCGAGGGTTACATTTCCAAACCCCACCTTCTGCTCAAGGCAAATTAATCAGAGTTTCTCGTGGTTCGATTCTAGATGTTGCAGTAGATCTTAGATCAGATTCCTCAACTTTCGGTCAACATTTCAGCATCAAGCTAGATCCTGTTTCTCTCTGGCAGCTTTGGATTCCTGAGGGATTCGCTCATGGATTTCTTTCATTAGAAAACAACACTCACGTTCAATACAAGTGCACATCAGTTTATGACAGTACGTGTGAGAGGTCGTTGATTTGGAACGATTTAGACTTGGCAATAGAATGGGGTATAAAAGCTCCTAAACTCTCAGAAAAGGATGCTATAGCGTCTAAATTTTCGAACTTTAATTCGCCATTTTAGAAGCGGATTAAGCAAAATTTGAATGTGAATAACCACTTTTGATTTGCAAAGTGGCAGATAAAGTAGGGTATAACTTTACGAGTCATGCCAAACACAATTCTCACCACTCTCGCGCTAGCCACTACAAGCCTACTCTTCGTAGCCTCAGTTTCATCTGAAGGCGTTCCGGTTACCACTGGAGTAATTCCATCTAAAATTATTGATGTTGAAGTAGTAAACGAGACACCTAGTTTTATTGTTTCTCCGATTTCGTTTGAGAATATAGAACTTGCAGGCGAAGCAGTCCCGATAAATGGATTTGGTGTTATGGAAAATCTTGATCGGGAGTTGATAGTAAATACCTACAGACATAGTTCTACAATTTTATATCTCAAGAGAGCCTCGAGATGGTTCCCTTTGATTGAACGTATTTTAGCTGAGGAAGGGATTCCAGACGATTTTAAATATCTAGCTGTAATCGAAAGCGGACTAAGCCAGGCTGTTTCTCCAGCCGGAGCGAGAGGGTTTTGGCAGTTTATGAGTAAGACAGCCCCTGAATACGGCTTAGAAGTAAGCTATACTGTTGACGAGCGTTACGATGTCGAAAAGAGTACAAGAGCGGCATGTAATTATTTGAAGGAGTCTTACGAGAAATTTGGCAGTTGGTCATTAGCTGCAGCATCATACAACATGGGGCGTGCAGGTGTGTCTAAACACCTTAAAGCACAAGGCGTCGATAACTACTGGGATCTTCATCTAAATTCTGAAACAGGTAGATATGTTTATCGCCTCTTAGCAGTAAAAGAAGTCTTAAGCTCTCCAGAGTTGTTTGGTTTTACATTATCTCCATCTGAGTTATACTCGCCACACGACGTCAGGCTAGTTGATGTTTCTGCAGATATCAGTAATTTGAGCGATTTCGCTTTACAAAATGGATCAAACCTGCGTGAGCTTAAAGCCCTGAATCCTTGGCTTAGGAAGGGGTACTTGAACGTTAAGCAAGGCAAGACTTATAGAATTTACTTTCCGAATACAGTAACGGAATAAGCAGTAGTTCGTGGCTTTCTTATAACCCGTGAAGATCCTTGAATTTGTTCTTCAATTATTAATGAATGCCCAGGGGTATTCTCCTTGAACACTTCATCGAGCGCTCGTATTGCGCCAGCTGGAACTTTTGATTTGTGAAATTCACTGAGTAAATCGTCTCGGTTATTTCCTTTTGCTAGGCTTTGTAATTCTTCGAGCAGTTCGATGCGGTTTTCAACCCGATTAATGTTCGTTATAAACCTAGGGTCAGAGCTTAAATCGCTTTTTCCTAAAACGAGACAAAGCGATTTAAACTGAGAATCGCTACCCACAGCCAGTACAATTTCTCCACCTTCAAGCAAAAGTGTTTCTCCATAAGGAGCTATGTTTGGGTGTATTGAGCCCTGTCTAGAAGGAATCGATCCGTTCATCAAGTAATTAGTTGCTTGATTTGCCAAAGCAGCTATTCCGCTTTGCTCCAGACTTACCTCAACATATTGCCCAGTAACTCCTTTTTCTCGTGAATAAAGACAAGTTGTGGCCGCTGATCTAATTTGGTGTGATGCAAGAATATCCATTAATGCTACAGGTAAGCGAGAAGGGGGGCGATCTTGAGAGCCATTCATATGCATGAATCCCGTTTCTGCTTGAACCACCACGTCATATGCAAGTCTTTCGGGTTGGTTTTCGAACCCCACTAATCTGATGTGTACTAAGCGAGGGAATCTTGTTGCAATATTTTCAGGTGTGAGATTGAATTTTTCTAGGTCTTTTAATTTAAAGTTTTGCAGTAAAACGTCACTTTTTTCGAGCTCGTTTTCGAGCCATTCCCTCCCTTCCTTCGAGGCCAAGTCCATCTTAATTACTTTCTTAAAAGTGTTTGCAGCTGCGTAATAAGCAGAAATCGGATCCTCAGATGATTCCCCTGCAGCCCTCCAGTTTCTAGTTATGTCTCCGTATGAAGGATGTTCCACTTTTGTTACTTCAGCTCCACCTTCTGCAAAGAACGTCCCAGCTAAAGGTCCAGCTAAAACACTTGCTAGTTCTAAAACTCTTAGCCCCTCGAAGGGAAATATTTCTTGACTTTTCACGCTTCTAATTTACTACGTTAAAGTTATCTGGATATTTCGTACCTTATCGTGCCTTGAAAACGACACATAAACACTTAGTATTTGTTATTGCATTCGTTGCACTTCTTATGCAGTCGATGGTAGCCCAGACCACAAACATTTCTTTTCCTAGTTTAGATATGGATTTAATGGGGTACGTGTCTCTAGAGGAGATGTCTATCAGTGGGGCTAATGATATTTGGGGATGGACTGATCCGAACGATTCGAAAGAGTATGTTTTGTTAGGCGCGGGCAGTGGGGTTTGTTTCCTACGCCTAGAAAGTGGGGGTGTGCCACATTATATGGGACACCTACAGTCACATAGTTCAACTAGCTTATGGAGAGATGTTAAGGTACTAGGGAACTATGCTTATATCGTAAGTGAATCTCCGGGTAGTGGTTTGCAAATTTTCGATTTAACTGAGCTAAGGAATTGGGATAACACCCAAGGGCCTGTAGAATGGCTGGAAACGAGTTATGCTTCTGGTTTTAGTACTGCTCATAACATAGCCGTTCACGAGGAATCCTCTACGGTATATGTTTTAGGATCAAACTTTCAATCAGGTGGAGTAATGATTTTCAATGCTACTGACCCACTTAATCCCATACTAACTGGAGTTTATGGTGAGTCAGGATATTTCCATGATGCCCAAATTGTTTCTTATTCGGGTCCAGATGTAGACTATCAGGGACACCTCATTCTTATCGCAGCTAATGAGTCAGGCATGGTCGTGTTAAACGTTACTGACCCCACGGATATCTATGAGATTTCGTATTCGACCTACTCTAATCCGCATTATGCTCACCAAGTTTGGCTTAGTGAAGACGGGGCATTTGCGCTTTTAGGTGATGAGTTAGATGAATTATCAAATGAGGTGAGCGGGACAAGAACTGTGGTTTGGGATATGCAAAACTTAGATAATCCAATCCTTGTAAGCGAGCATATTTCAGACATAAATACCACAGATCATAATCAATATATTGTAGGGGAACTTGTGTACCAAAGTAACTATAAGGGCGGGTTGAGAGTGCTTAACGCGAGTGAATGGGCTTCAGGTGTATTAACCGAGGTTGCCTATTTTGATGTTTATCCAGAGAATGATGCAAAAGGGTTTTTAGGCACTTGGTCAAACTATCCTTATTTTGATTCTGGATTCATAGCTGTGTCTTCAATTGATAGAGGGTTGTTTATTGTAAAACAAAAAGTTTTTGAAGTACAATTAATTGATGATTCTTGGTGTGAGAGCGATTGGGTAAGCTATAATGTGATTGTACCTACCGGATATTCTGGTCCGTTTTATTTGTCCGTTCAAGGTGTGCCTATTGGAGCTTATCCAGTAGGGATTACATCTGTTCCGATCTCTGTAGAGCCAGGATCCACAACCATAGGTTACATTCTGGGTTCATCAGCATTTTCAGAGATGATTGATCCAGTATGGGTGCTTGAAACTGCTTATAATCGGTTTGAATCTAAAGCGGAGTTTTCGCCAACGTCAACTTCAGTAATGTATTTAGATAGTGATGGTGATGGGTTTGGTGACCCGTTAAATGCAGTTATGGCTTGCGCTGGGGACGATATGAATGGATTAAACTACGTCACGAATTCAAGTGATTGTGATGACAGTAGATCAGTTTCATATCCCCTGGCTATTGAAGTTTGTGACTTCCAGGATAACAACTGTAATGGCGTAATAGATGATAATGTCACTCTCCTTACTTGGTTTCCAGATGATGATAATGATGGGTTTGGTGATCCATTAGGTGCGGTGTTGATGTGTGCTCCACCAGCGGGGTATATTCAAGATTCCTCAGACTGTAACGATGGTCAAGCTGTTATCTACCCCGGTGCTCCAGGCACATACCAAGGGTATGATAATAATTGTGATGGCGTTTTTCAACTCCAGGAACACCATCCTTGTCCAGGTGATTTCAACTTTGATAATACAAGGAATGTTATGGATTTACTTGACATTTTGGGATCGTTTGGTTGTGTGGGGCCAGGTTGTGTAGTCGATATAAACGAAGACGGAACTGTAACCGTTCATGACCTTCTAACTTTTCTTCTGTATATAGGGCTGGAATGTCAGTAATCAGTCAGTATCTTGAGATGTTTGCTTCTGTTTTTCGTGTATCTCAAAGTATATACCCTTATGTTTTATTAGCTCATCGTGAGTTCCCCTTTCTGTAATTCCCCCGTCCTCTAAGACCAAAATCACATCTGCATCTTTTATGGTGCTGATTCGGTGACTTACAATTAAAGTACTTCTTACGTTTTTGCCTTTCTTCAGTCTGTTCTTAATATGTTTCTCAGTAATAGTGTCTACAGCAGAAAGGCAATCATCGAGTATTAGAATTTCTGGGTGGCGAACTAAAGCTCGAGCGATACTAATCCTTTGTTTTTGGCCTCCACTAAGGTTTACTCCACGCTCTCCTAAGATTGAATCGTACCCATTTACAAACCCTTCAATATCAGAACTCACACCGGCGTCAAATGCCGCTTGTTTTATTTTTGTAATTAGCTCTTCAGTGCTGTCTCTAGTATCTATCCCGAAGCTGATGTTGTTACGTATGGAGTCAGAAAATAAGAAAACGTCTTGAGGTACATACCCCGTTTTCTCTCGGTATTTACTCAAGTCCAAGTTCAATAAGTCTTTCCCCAGATATTCAATGCTGCCCGAGCTCGGATCCATCATCCTCATTGCGAGTTGGACTATTGTAGATTTTCCGCTACCTGTACGTCCAGTGATCGCCAGTGTAGTGCCTGGTTTGAGCTCGAAATTGATGTCTTTTAGGACTTCTATTCCCGTTTCAGGATATGTGAAAGAGACATTCTTAAACACGAGACTAGCTTCTACTCCAGAATTGGGCATTGTTTCTTCGCCAGACCTTATTTCTGGCTGAGTATCAAGGAAGTCAAGTATGCGAGACATAGACGCCTCGGCTTTTTGGACTAAAGAAGTAACCCAACCGACAGAGGCGAAAGGCCAAGTAAGTAGGTTCACATAGAATATGAATTGGAAGATGTGCCCAAGCTCTAGATTTCCTTCTATTACTTGTACTCCTCCTATATAAACGGTCAGCACAGTACTTAGGCCGACTAATAAAATAATGAGAGGCATAAACAACGATTCAACTTTTACAAGGTTGAGAACATGGCTTTTATACTCATTAGATTCAGATTCAAAACGGTCTGCTGATTTCGCTTCGCGAGCGTATGACTGCAAGACACGAATTCCTGAAACATGTTGTTGGGCGAAAGAAGTAAGATCGCTCTGGGTACTCGCAACGGCATCGCTAAGTTGGTTTATTTTTGACGAAATAAAATAAATACCTATCGACATCAAGGGTAGGGGCAGAAGAGCGTAAAGTGTCAGTTTCACGTCAATAGAAATCATAACCCCTACCACCATAACAATTAATGCGGCAAGGTTGAGAGAGTACATAACTGCGGGCCCTAGATACATCCTCACTTTACTCACGTCTTCACTTATTCTATTCATTAAATCACCAGTATCATGCGTTTTATAGAATGAAGCGTCTAGTTTTTGGTAATGAGCATAAATACTTTCCTTTATATCAAACTCCATCAGACGAGAATTGACAATAATAGTTTGGCGTGTGAAGAACAGGAAAACACCTTTAACTAGGAATGTGAGCATGTAAAGCAATGCTTGTAAAATCGCAATTGCCACAACTAATTTATGCACATCAGTAATAGACTCAACTCTTCCATCCCAAACAGCATCAAGCCCCATCCAATCAGCAATCGTACCAAGTATTTTGGGTAATTCGATGCCTTTTTGTGAAGTGATTATTTCCTGAATTTCAGAATTACTTGAAGCCTGGGCGATAGGCTCCATATAATCCTGATATGCGTCTCTCAGTACGTTTATCCCTTCACCTACAAGTGCTGGTGCAAACACAGCTAAAGCATTAGTGAAAAGAATGAAAATAATTCCTCCGAAAAGACGTTTTCGGTATTTCCAGAAAAGAGGGTTGAGTGTTCTAAGTGACTTCATTTAGGTTTATATCAAAACTTAAAGTTCCAAGTAAATGAAGGTAGTATAGGAAATAGAGAAATTTGTTTCGCGTTTACCTCTAACGACCCATCTGCAAGAGACCCCTCAGTATCAAAGAATATGAAATAGGGGTTAGCTCTGTTGTATAGGTTGTAAATGCTGAAAACCCATGAGTTTTCTGAGAGCTCTCTTTTTCTTGACCTTTTCCTTTTACTTCTGTCAGGGGTAAACGTAGCGCTGATATCAGCTCTATGATAATCAGCCATCCTATATCCATTCCGAGCGCCATAAAGATCAGTTATTAGACCTTCTATCATGTATCTCTGTATAGGTAAGCTTATCGAATTGCCAGTAGCATAAACAAAAACTCCACCGAATCGCCATTTCTTGTTCAATGTGTAATCAAGAACTACGCTGAGGTCGTGTCTCCTGTCGAATTTGGCAGGAAACACCTCACCATCGTTAAGGTCATCAAACAGCCTTTCAGTTTTACTCCAAGTGTATCCCACCCATCCATTTAAGGGCCCTCTGCGTTTCTTCACAAAAAACTCAACGCCATAAGACCAACCCTCTCCGAAAACCAGGTTGTTATCTGTATTCGTTCCGATATTGTCCGTAGGAAGTGTGTTTTCAGCGTATTCCACAAGGTTTTCAAGTTCTTTGTAATAGCCTTCAATCGAAGCTTCCCAGGCTCTCTCAGCTCCCAGATCCATAAAGTATCCTGCGTTCCACTGCCTTCCCCACTGAGGTTTTACAAGATCACTACTCGGCACCCAAATATCTGTCGGAGCGGTTGAAGCTGAGAGAGATGCAAGGTGTACATATTGATAGTTTTCACTAAAACCAAACTTCACACTCGACCTTGGGCTAGTCGTAAATCTCATACTAAGTCTAGGCTCCCAACCCCCGTACCTTTTTACGAGCTCCCCCTTTTCGTAAATGGTGGTGTCGCGCGTAAACGGCCCCACGTGTCGGAAATCGCTATAACGAATCCCCGCCGAAATTCTAATCATCTCGTTTACATCGAAAACGTCCTCTAAATAGAACGCCGTTTCATGACTGAAAGTAACTCTCGACTCGCCCATTTCAAATGCCGAATCCCCGTTCGTCATAAAGAAATCAGTCGGTATGAATTCGTGAAAAACGTAATCTACACCGCCCTTTATTTTATGCTGAAGCGTAGGGTAGTAGCTCAGTGATGATTTATAACTCCAGTCCTCAATACCGCTAGTAAACCCGAACCCGAAATCATCTTGTACGCCCTTGAATTCGAAATCGTAATTGCTATACGTGCCGTTCATGTTAAGGAATAGCTTATCGTTAAATAAGTGGTTCCAACGAAGCGAGCCTATAGCGTTCCCCCATGGGATTGAGGCTTCGAACCCTGCGTCTGAGCTTTTGAAACTGAACACGTCTCGACCGAGGTATCCGCTCAAAAATATTTGGTCTTTATCGTTGAATCGGTGATTCACCTTAGCATTTAGGTCGTAGAAATAATATCCCGAACCTGCTGCGGTCGTGTTTTTCACGAAGGGTCGAGTTAGGATGTCGATGTAAGTTCGACGGGCAGAAATAATGAAGCTTGACTGATCTTCCACTATCGGACCTTCCACAGTAAAGCGAGAACTTATAAGTCCGATTCCGCCATTTACTTTGTGCTTACGTCTATTGCCCTCTCTTAAATAGATGTCCAGGACCGAAGAAATTCGACCTCCATATCTTGCAGGCATCGCCCCCTTGTGAACATCGACATTACTTATCGCGTCAGCATTAAAAACGCTGAAAAAACCAAATAAATGAGAGGCGTTGTAAACAACGGCGTTATCGAGCAAGATCAGGTTTTGGTCGGGACCTCCGCCTCGAACGTAAAACCCCGAATTCCCTTCTCCTGCACTTTGTATGCCAGGAAGAAGCTGAATCGCTTTTAGCACGTCAACTTCTCCAAACAATGCGGGGATACTTTTAATAGTTTCCACACTAATATCGATACGCCCTAGTTCCGTACTCTGAACATTTTGAGTGCGAGTCCCTATAACCTCAGCTCCACTACCGATTTCTATTGTTGTAGGTTCTAATTCGATATTTAACTCTATAGATCCTGTAGAAAATAATTCAACGGACTGACGTTTATATCCTATAAATGAAATAGTTATAGTAAACTCTTTGCTCGAAGTAGAGACGCTGTAAAAGCCATAAAGATTAGTAGAAACACCAGTAAGCTCACCTTCAATAATCACATTAGCACCTAAAATATACTCTCCTGATAGTGCGTCGCGTACGCGGCCAGAAATTGTGGTTTGTCCTAAAGTAATCCCCGAAAAGAGGATGGAAAATAGGATGAGGGAGAGATGCTTAATCATAGCTCGGACAAAGGTACACTCACGTAACTTGCGGACAGCTTTATGAAAACGCATAATTTAAATATTTTCCCGCTCAGCTTGATTTTTCTTGCTAGTGTGCTCTTTGCGAGTTGCGGTGGTGGTGAATTTGTGGATGATCCGAGAGTGTTCAGATATAATGAAAGCGCCGGAATCACCACTCTTGACCCCGCGCATGCTCGAAGTCTTGAGCTAATGTGGGTTGCTGATGCACTATATGATGGGTTAGTTGAACTTAAACCAAACCTTGAAATCGCTCCCTGCCTTGCGACATCTTGGGAATGGGATTCTACAGGTGTCACCTTTCATTTACGTCGTGGAGTGAAGTTCGCTCAACAATCTGACGTTCCTGGGCTGGAAGGTGGGAGAGAGGTAATAGCTCAAGACTTTGTATATAGCCTCGAAAGATTACGAGATTCCGAAGTTGCTTCGCCTGGGGGATGGATTTTAGACGCAGTTGAAGATGGCGGTATCATCGCAATTAACGATAGCACTTTGCGAATAAATATGAAGTACAGTTTCCCTCCATTTTTAGGGTTACTTACGACACCATATGCATCAGTTGTTGCTCCAGAAGCAGTTGAGCAAAGAGGTGATGATTTCAGATCAAACCCAGCAGGAACAGGTCCATTTAAGTTAGCATGGTGGGTTGAGGATGTGGCTTTAGTACTTCATAGAAATGAGTTTTATTGGGAGAAAGACGGGGAAGGTGATGCGCTTCCTTATTTAGACGCTGTACACATTGATTTTGTGCCTGATATGGGGTCCGAATATCTTGGGTTAATACAAGGTCGATATGATTTCATCAGTGGTTTACATCCTGCGTATATGGAGGATCTGATGGATGTCGATGGCGGTTTGGCAGAAAAACATAATGAATCACTTAAGCTGGAGCGTGTTCCGTTTTTGAAGACCGATTATATAGGACTTCTTGTGGGAGATACTCTTCAGGTTGAGGAGCTTAATGATGTGAATGTGAGGAAGGCATTGAGTATTTCAATTGATAGGGAGGGGATTGCAAGAAACTTGCGTAGAAGTTCAGTGCTTCCTTCTGATAGGTTTGTGCCTCCTTCTATGCCAGGAGCTTCAGAGTATTCTCCCCCTTTGTTCGATGTTGAGCATGCAAAAGAGCTTCTCATTCAAGCAGGCTTTCCTAATGGCGATGGCTTTCCTGAACTCGAGCTAAGTACAACTTCTGACTACGTGGATATTTGCGCAGCGATTCAGCACGGGTGGGAGCAGATAGGTCTTAAGGTCCAAATCGATGTAGCTCCCCCATCCGTACATAGAGAGAACGTTGCAACCTCGAAATCTGAGATGTTTAAGAAGTCTTGGCTTGCCGACCACGCAGATGCCGAAAATTTCCTAGGACTTTTCCTCGAAAGAAACTTCGCGCCAGGAGGTCCGAATTACACCCATTTTAAGAACGAATCTTACGAATTGCTCTACGAATCAGCAATGAGCGAACCCTCGCTAGAAAACCGAAAGTTGCTCTACTCTAAAATGGATAGTATAATTTTCGCTGAAACCCCTGTAATCCCGCTTTTTCACGATCAGGTTACCCATTTCGTCCGTAAATCAATCGACGGCTGGCTAGTAAGCCCTGTAAATAGGCTTGAACTACGCTACGTGAAAAAACAATCTCAAGATTAACTCCCCCTCAATTTCTAGCTTGTATATTTATAGCGAAATCACAACATCGACATGCTCAAAATAGACGTTCATACTCATATTATTCCTAGGCATATGCCTCACTGGACGGAGAAATTTGGGTACGGAAATTTTATTCATCTCGAGGACAGCAATAGGGCAGGGTTCGCACGTATGATGCAAGGAAACAAGTTCTTTAGGGAGATCGCCTCGAACTGCTGGGACGAAGATGAGAGGATTGCTGAGTATGATAATTCCGGGGTTAGTGTTCAAGTAGTATGCACTATTCCGGTAATGTTCTCTTACGACGCTAAGCCGAAGGACGCGCTCGAATTAGGGATGTTCTTAAACGATCATATAGCTGATTTGGTCTCAAGATTCCCTAAGAAATATGTAGGACTTTGCACCGTCCCTCTTCAAGACGTAGACCTCGCGATTATGGAGCTTGAGCGTGCCAAAGCGATGGGTATGGTCGGCGTGCAAATCGGTACGAACATCAATGACCTTAATTTAAATGAGCCGCGTTTCTTCCCGTTCTTCGAGGCTTGCTCACGCTTAGGGATGGCTATTTTAGTGCACCCTTGGGATATGATGGGTAAAGACCAAATGGAGAAATATTGGCTCCCTTGGCTCGTCGGAATGCCCGCTGAGATGTCTCGCGCAGCTTGTTCTATGATTTTCGGTGGTGTCTTTGAAAAGCTTCCAAACCTTAGAGTTCTTTTCTCCCATGCAAGTGGAGCCTTTCTAGCTACGTTAGGCAGAATCGAACACGGGTTCAATTGTCGACCCGACATCGTCGCACTCGATAACGATGTCAATCCTAGAGAGTACACGAAGAAATTTTGGGTCGATAGCATCACCCACGATGCTCGACTTCTAAAGTACGTCCTCGACATTCAGGGATCGGACAAAATATGCATGGGCTCGGATTACCCATTTCCTCTCGGCGACCTTAAATTCGGTGAGTACATGGAGAACATGAACTTGTCTAAAAAAGAATTAGAACATCTTTTTCACGGTTCTGCCTTGAGTTGGTTAGATTTGGACTTGAATAAATTCATATAGAGTGAATTTCAAATGAGCGTAGAACCAGAAATATTAGAATTAATCGAAAAATGCAAGGCCGGAGACCGTCGTGCACAATTCGATCTGTATGGTAGGTATTCAGGTCTACTTTTTTCGGTTGCTTTACGCTATACGAACACGAAAATAGATGCCGAAGACGTGGTTCAGAACGCTTGGGTGAAGGTTTTTACCAATTTAAACAGTTTTTCTCAAAACAATTCTTTTGAAGGTTGGATGCGTAGGATAGTAGTAAACACTGCTATTACGCTGTATCGAAGGAATAAAAAACACGCTAATCAGGCAGATATTGATGATGTCCTTGCAACCCCTGCGGACTTAGATGCGTCTAAAGAATGTGATTTTACTCGTGAAGAGCTCGAGAGCGCAATCTCTCGTATGCCTGAAGGGTACGGTCTAGTCTTTAAACTCTACGTCATAGACGGATATAAACACAAGGAAATATCAACAATGCTCAACATTGAAGTTAACACTTCAAAAAGCCAGCTCAGCCGTGCGAAGAAATATCTTCAAAACGTTCTGTGTAGCATGGAGCAAGTAGCAAAACCTAGCAAATGAAACCAGTTCAAGATACATTCACAAGCCACATTCAAGGTCTTTACGAAGGTCATGAAGTAGATGCGCCTTCGGGAGTTCAAGATTCTGTATTTAATCAGTTAGACGCAATCTCTGCGAGAGAGTCTGGGTCAAATGCTTTTCAGTCTGGATCATTTACTTCAAAGGCTATTTTAGGTGCCGCTGTTGTAATTGTGGGAATTGCTTGGTATTTAGCCCCAATAAGCGAGGATACAGTTCTGAATACAGACGTTGTGATTGAGGAGTCTGCAGTCGCTACTCCAGCAGTTGATCAAATTGAAATTGAGGCTCCAGTTGTTGTGGTGCCAAACGAGGATGTTTCAGAAGATAAAACAGAAACTCACGTTACAAATATTGAGGTTGTAAGTACTGTCGCAGTGGAATTGCCAATTGCTTCAGAAGATGCTACTACTGTTGTTGTAGAAGAAATTCCAGAGACTAACGTGACTACAGTTCCAATTGCGACTGAAATAGTTAATACAGATTCTCCTGTTAAGGTTGAGGAAGTAGTAAAGGAGGAGGATGCAAAGTCTGAGCCTGTCGAATGGGTTCTGCCTGCTTCATTGGAAGTTGACGAATGATACTGAGGGCCTTCAAAAATAAAGGGGGCCGATCTTTGTACTTATGTATTGTTAAAGGTGTAGCCTTAGTTCAATTTTTGTTATTCTTGTTAGCGCCACGCGCATACGCCACTGAGACTCATAGAGATACAGTTGTGGTTGATGGTCATGTATTGCATATAACGGCTAGCGTAGAAATTGACACCATTAAGGCGAAAATTGAAAAGTCCTCTTTTTGGAGTTGGATGGAGGATGCAGAATTCAGGACATACACAAGAGCCGGGTCTGAAATTGGTGGTGATCCCGTAATAGACAACTATTTTTATAGAGTTAAAAGTAATTATAGGTTTGGCGAGTTAGGTTTAGATGTTTCTCATCCATTTAAAGAATCTTTTCAGCTCTTCTATACATTTGGGGTGAGTTCAAGTTTGGCAAAAAACTTCAAGGAAAATGAAGTAGATATAAATGCCATAGGGTTTATCTGGGAAAATACGGAGTTGCTTCAAATCATTGCTGTTGATGATCCACTCCAAAATGAGTTGGATACTTTGAGCGTGCCTATTAATAATAATCCTTTGTTTAAACTGTCTGTGGGTGCTGAATGGCGAGGCGTGATGAGAGGTGCTAGAGGCTGGGTGTGGGGAGGCCAAATAGAATGGTTTCCTATAAAGTCAGATCGCGCTTTCCTTTATAGCGCACCGACAAACCCTAAAGAATGGGATGATATTACTTCAGATTCAACTTTCGACATTGTACGCAATGAAACTAGTTCTCTGCAACTAAGAGCATATACTAGTTGGTCTCCGTGGAATTTCCCGTGGTTTTTAAGGGCGGAAATGTGCTGGTCTCCTAACATCATAAGTTCTTCCGTGGTATTAGGGTATATGTGGTGAATTGAATTTTGATTCTATCGCGGAGTTGACTATATTGCAAGGCAATGTCATCGCTCAACACTCATATTCGCTCCACTAACGACGTAAAAAACACGACGATAACGGCTGTATGTATTGTTTTCATTATGTTTTTAGCGCCTAACCTGTATTCTCAACTCCAAGTATTAAACGGCGGTTTTGAGTTCAGTAAAACTGTACCGAATGAATCGGGACAATGGGAGCTTATTAACAGCTGGACAAATGCTGGCAGTGAGATCGCAAATCCTGATTATTACCACACTTTCGGTTATAATGGAGGTGATCTTCCTGAAACTCCACTTGCTTATATACAGGCTTACAACGGATATGCAATTGCAGGTCTAGAAGTTAGCAGAAGGTCGGGGACGAACATGAGAGAGTATCTGATGGGTGAGTTTTCCGAAGCACTTGTAGTAGGTAAGAGATATGAATTTTCTTTCGCGGTTGCTAATGGAGATGTGTATGATCATAGTGCTGCTGGATTAGGAGTAAGTGATTTGGGTGTAGCGTTTTCTACTGAAGAATTAGTCCAAACAGATCGCGACCCCATAGCTACTCACCCACAGTTTAGCATGACTCACGTCCAATATTATCATGGATGGAAAGTGATCAAGTTCGCATTTACAGCAGATAAAAAGTTTAAGTTTTTCACCTTTGGAATGTTCGGGTCTGATATAGACAAGCAAATACAATCGTTTGAAGGACCTGGAAGATCTAAGGCATACTACTTCGTAGATGATTTTTCTATTAGAGATTTAACATCGGAACTTCAAACAAATAATTTTCCATACAGAGGAGATTCGTCTGATCTTTTCTCGCTTGAAAGTAGCACCTTTGTGCCTACAGCCTTCTCACCGAATAGCGACGGACTTAACGATGTATTCATGCCTTCCCTAGGATCTAATCGAGGTGCTTTATTGAGGGTGTTTGATAGAAGTGGCGCTATGATTTGGGAAAGCGCAGAAGAACAGCCGAACTGGTCAGGTATTACTATGGCTGGTGGAGATGCACGACCAGGGGTATATCTCTGGACTTTGAAGGTGATAGTTGAAGATGGCTCAGTAGAGGAATTGTCTGGCCCGGTTACGCTTCTGCAATAAGTGCAATATAATAGTTGGAGTTTGCAAACTTTTGATGCCCGAGAATATCCGGGGCTCAGTCCTTTAGTATTAGGACATTTAAATGAATTATCCAGAGTTAAAACGCATAAAAATCCTGGCGATAATTATGCCTATTGGGAATCTCACATTCAGCCCATTCTATGCAAAGTAATAGAGGAGGAGTATCTAGAACTTGGGATACCAGCACCCATTGGATTGAAAAAATTGACTGAGTCTGGTGTTAGAACCATTACTACTGGACATCAGCTTCAAATCGCGGGAGGTCCTGCTTTTTTACACTATAAAACAATTACTACTATTCGTCTTGCTAAGGAATTAGGGGGTGACGGTGGAGTGAATGTAGTTCCTGTTTTTTGGTTAGCTTCTGAAGATCATGATTTTAAAGAGGTGAGCTGGGTTAACGGAGTAGAAGAGAAACACATTTGGTCTAGCCCTTTAGAGAAAGAAAAATTATCCGTAGGCAGATTGCCACTGGAGGGCGTGAAAGAAGTTTTAGAGGCTTGGATGGATGATGTTAATGACGACAAAATGCTAGCGGAAATGATGTCTGTGCTAGCAGTCTCCAGAGAAAATAATGAGTCTTACGCTCAGCTTTTTCGTCGGTGGATGCATTTGTGGTATGGAGATACTGATTTAATAGTTTTAGATGCAGATCATCCCCAACTAAAAGGCATAGCTGCTTCGTTATTCTCGGAGGAATTTGGTGAAACTGGGATTAATAAGCCTGTTTTAAGGAGGTCAGCAAAACTTGTGGAAGATGGGTTTAAAGCTACAGCCCATGTCAGGGAGGTGAATTTGTTTTATATGCCTAAAGGCGAATCTAGAATAGGAATTGTAAGAGGGGAGGATGGTGTATTTAGAGCTGGGTCAAGAATAATTAATGAAGAGGGGAAAGATTGGGGGGATTGGTGTGATATTAATGCTGAGAATCTAAGCCCGGGTGTGCTTTTGAGGCCATTATACCAAGAATTACTACTTCCTAATTTACAGGTCGTATTAGGTCCAGGGGAGCTGAGCTATTGGAAACAGTTGACGGATGCCTTCGAAGAGAAAGGATTTAATATGCCTGGCCTTCATTTGAGGGATCACGTTATAGTGATGGATGCGAAATTGAAATCTGTCGCAAACGAGGTGGGATGGTCTTTGGAGAAGGGCTGGTGGAATGAGGATGAATGGGTTAAAAGCTGGATTGACTCGAATCTTCCCTCGCCTCCGTTCGATTTCGATAAAATCTCCACGACATTAGAGGAGTTGAAAGACCAAATGAAGTCGTCCGCATCTTCCATCGACCCTACCTTAGAATCGGCAGCTTTAGCTAGTGCGACGGGGATTGAGAAGGTTTGGGATGGATTGAAAAAGAAGATAAGGAAAGCGATACGGCGACAAAATCAAGATAAAATTCTATCGATTATTAAATCAGCATCACGTATTTCGTCAAAGAGGATTCCTCAAGATAGATATGCGAATTTTCATGTATTATCTAAGCCGCTTGGTGGATTTATGATATTGAGAAATCTACTTCTAAATGCTGAATCTCCTCAGATAAATCCGGGATTATCAGTTATGCACATCGTTGAGGAAAACTCTAATAAAAACCACTGACATAAATTGGGTATGTCGGGGTTGGTTAGGTAATTTTGTTTAATGGAAAACCCCGCTAAACTTCAAGCAGTAGTAGATTCAGAAGGTGCTACAATTTCGCCTCAATTAAAAGACGGAGTTAAGAATTATTTGATCGATATTGACGGAACTATTACGGAAGATGTACCTAACGAGGAGCCAGATAGAATGGCGACTTGCGAGCCATATCTAGATGCGCTCGAAACAATGCAGCGTTGGTACGACGAGGGGCACATATTAACGTTTTTCACATCTAGAACAGAGGAGCACAGAACTGTAACAGAGCAGTGGCTTAAGAAGCACTCTATCCAATATCACGCCCTACTTATGTGTAAACCACGTGGCGGGAACTATCACTGGATAGACAATCATATAGTGAGAGCAACGAGATTTGAGGGGAAGTTTACAAATATGGTTCACGCAACGAAAACTGTTGAAGTATTCGAGAGTTGATTCGGTGTCTCGTTGATTTCAGTATTTAGAATCTAAGAATCTCTGTAGAATAATTGCTGCTGCGACTTTGTCTAAGGCCCCTTTCTTACTTCGATTCCTCTTCTTCATGCCACCAGATATTAAAGCCGACATTGCTTCACTGCTGCTGCTACCTTCATCTATTTTGTGTATTGCTAGTTCGGGGAAGGTCTTTTCAAGATGTCGTATGAAGTTGTATATCCCATCAGTGCTATTTGTGGTAGAGCCGATCATCAAGCCAGGCACTCCCACCACTAATCCCGCACAGGTTTCCTCCTTTACAAGAGCTGTTACAACTTGATTCAACTGTGTAGTATCAACCGTTTCTAAAGGCGTTGCGATGATAGCATTGCTGTCTGTCACAGCTACTCCAGTCCTACGTGCTCCCCAATCGAATGCTATATACCTTGCCATTGACGCAATATACAAGTGCGCGACTACCTTTACGACTTAATTAGAAATGAAATGAATAACTCACAAATTCACGAACAACTTAAAGAAACCATAGACCAAACCTGGAATGATCGTTCTCTACTCGACTCTTCAAGCTCTAGAGAAGCCATAGCTCAGGTGATGTCCAGGCTTGACAAAGGAGTTTTAAGATGTGCTTCCCCGAACAATGAGGGTGGCTGGGATGTGAATGACTGGGTGAAAAAGGCGGTAGTATTAAATTTCCCAATTCAGGAGATGAAGACAATTGAAGTGGGGCCATTTGAATTTCACGATAAAATGCCACTGAAAAAAGGGTACGCTGAAGCAGGAGTCAGGGTAGTACCTCATGCGGTTGCACGTTATAGTGCATATATCGCTAAGGATGTGATACTTATGCCTAGTTATGTCAATTTGGGTGCTTACGTGGATTCAGGAACGATGATAGACACATGGGCTACTGTGGGTTCTTGTGCCCAAATTGGGAAAGACGTTCACATAAGCGGTGGGGTAGGGATAGGTGGAGTTCTCGAGCCATTACAGGCTGCTCCTGTAATTATTGAGGACGGAGCATTCATAGGCTCCCGATGTGTTGTAGTTGAAGGAGTTAGGGTAGGAACTGAAGCGGTTCTAGGAGCTGGTGTGGTACTAACAGCTAGCACATTGATAATAGACGTCACAGGTCCTGAACCTGTTGAACTTAGGGGTGTTGTTCCTCCTAGATCTGTTGTTATTCCTGGAGTTAGGCCCAAATTATTCCCAGCAGGCACATTCAATATTCCATGTGCGCTGATAATTGGAAAGAGGAGTGAAAGTACGGATAGAAAGACATCGCTTAACAGTGCTTTAAGGGAGCATGATGTAGCAGTTTAGCCCTAAGTACTAAATAGTGAGTAAAGTGTGGAAAAATCACAGAAAATTTAGGCGGTAATCGAGCCTGGAACTTGCATCTTTACACAATGCATTTTATAGTATCTAGTAACCATCTTCTTCGCCATCTTCAAATGTTGAGTGGCGTACTTAGCAGCAATAACACGTTGCCAATTTTAGATCATTTTCTTTTCGATTTAGCGCCCGGTGAGGCGTTGATTTCTGCGAGTGATCTTGAGACAACAATGACTGTTAAGCTCGAAGTGAGAACAGAGGATACGGCTTCTATAGCTATCCCCGCTAAAATGTTGCTTGACATTCTTAAGGCGTTCCCAGACATTCCCTTAACATTCAAAGCTGACCCTGACACGTACGCTATTGAGCTAGTTAGTGATGCTGGGAAGTACAAGCTAACGGGAGCAAATGGCGAGGAGTTTCCTAAAACGCCAGCTCTGGAGGGCGGGTCAAGCGTTAAAATAAAAGCAAGCACATTAGTAACTGCCATTAACCGAACTCTTTTCGCTGCTGGATCGGATGATCTTCGCCCAGTAATGTCAGGCATCTTTTTCGAGCTTTACGAAGACAGCCTGCGTTTCGTCGCTACCGATGCTCACCGACTTGTTCGTTATGCAAGAACTGACGCGAAGGCAAAGGAGTCATCTCAATTCATCGTTCCGAAAAAGCCTCTAAATCTTCTAAAAGGAACAGCTACTTCTGCAGAAACCGTAGAAATGAGCTTTAACGAGTCAAATGCTATATTTACTTTTGATGATGTCACGATTGCGTGTCGTTTGATAGAGGGTAAATATCCTAACTACGACGCTGTAATCCCTAAGGATAACCCTAATAGGATGACCATCAATAGAATAGACTTCCTTCAAGCGATTAGACGTGTGGCTATTTTTGCTAATAAGACCACTCATCAGGTTCGCTTAAGAATCGCGGGAAGTGAGTTAACGGTGAATGCTGAAGATTTAGACTTCGCAAACGAAGCTACTGAGCGCTTGACTTGTAGCTATCAGGGAGAGGATATCGAAATTGGATTCAATAGCCGATTCTTAGCAGATATGTTGAATAACCTCGGAGCTCCCGAGGTTACTCTCGAGCTTAGTGCTCCTAACAGAGCTGGAATCATTCGTCCGTCTAATCCAGAGGAGGAAGGAGAAGATTTACTTATGCTTGTTATGCCAGTGATGCTTAACGGTTAATCATTTTTTAGGTCCTTTCTCAGGATCTTTCAAATTCTTTTTCTTCTTCGGTGTTGGGATCCAATGGTATTTAACGTTCTCTGCTCCTGAGTGTGTCGACTGACCTTGTTCGAGCTCATTTTCCGTTTTTAAGGCATTTTCGTTAGCTTCTTTAAGACGCTGAGCTATTGTGTCGGGGTGGTTTGGGTTGCCGCGCATCCACCAATCAGGGAGGTCTTCATGAGCTGCTTCCGAAATTTCATACTTATAGATAGGGTTTTTTGGCCCCCTATTTCTGAAGAAAAAGGCAAGAAAAGCTCCACATACGGCTCCTGATAAATGACCTTCCCAACTTACATGCTCTTTAATAGGTAGCATTAGCCAAACCATTCCTCCGTATAGAAATACTACGAGTAAGGTGACCCGAAGTAGGAGCAGGTTTTTGCGTACTAAGCCGCTTATGAATAGGAAGGAAGCTAGTCCATAAATCATTCCACTCGCACCTATATGGTTCCCTGTTCCTCCAAATAACCAGAGTAATATCCCACTTGAGATGAACATTATAGACCAAACTCTTATCGCAAGTGATCTATAAAAATAAAATAGCAAGCTGTTTAGAACGAAAAAAGATGCCGAATTGTTCCATATGTGTGACCAACCACCATGCAAAAACGGATATGTAAAAATGCCATTGAGGCCTCTTAGCTCTCTTGGACGGTTGCCATAGTATGTTAGATTTAGGTCAAATGCTTTGTCTATAAAGAAAACACCCCATATAGAAATGAGGAAAAGCATTGTAAACCAGAGAGAAAAGTATAACCGCTGCTGATCTGTTATAGATGTTGTGCTCTTAGAGATATTCATTGTTGCTAAGTTACCAATCAACAGACAAGGTTGGATAAGTGGTTTTAAGAAGGTGAAAGTACTCGAGATGTATGTTTAGTTTTGTTAAATCTGTACCTGAACCAATTGAAATTTTAATGAGCGTTTCTGAAATACATGCATTAATACAACTTTTAGACGATCCCGATGAAGGAGTCTATCGCCATGTGCGGAATGAGTTGCTGTCTAAAGGGACATCAGTACTTCCCGCGGTGTTAGAACATAGGGCAGAAAAGTCTAATTGTTCTATTCACGAAAGTCGCTTAGATGAAATTGTGGATGACTTGCACGGAGATTACGTTAAGAAGGGATTGAATAAGTGGTTTGAGGATGGAGCACGGAATATATTAGAGGGATCGATTTGGGTTCACAAGGCTGCGGATCCTTTGTTGAATATTGAGAGCGTTAAAGAGCAGTATGAAAAGCTAAAACGTGAGGTTTGGTTAGAGTTAAATGATGAATTGACGGCATTAGAACAGGTGAGAATATTAAATCACATTCTTTTCAGCATAGAATCATTTTCTAATTCTAGATCGGGACATCCAGAACCACAAGATGCATTGGTTGGTGAGGTTATGAAATTGAAGAAGGGGAACCCACTTGGACTTGGCACATTGTATCTATCCCTAGCAAGGGATTTAAATTTACCGATTCACGGGGTTAACTTACCTAACCATTTTATTCTTTGCTATTGTGATGAACATCACATACATAATGGCTCTGAGCATTCTCGGGATAACGAATTGCCTGGGGGAATACTCTTCTATATAAACCCATATAGCGAAGGCACCGTAATACATCCGAACGATGTTAGTGAATTCCTTAGTCACCTAGACCTCCCTGTTGATGAGCGCCACTGCGGACCTTGTGCGCCGATAGATATTATCAGACGCTTGATAGGTAATGTAGCCTATGCTCTAGAGAGAAATGGTGAGATATCTCAGGCTGAGAAGATGCGAGAGTTACTTCTCTTTGTTGAGTCAGATACGAAGGAAAATGTTGAGTCGGCTGGAGAGACAGACGAAAGTTTAGATATGTGATATGTGGAAGGAAAAGAATAACTCATTAGTAAGAGAATATAAATTTGCGGATTTTGTATCGGCGTTTGCTTTTTTAAATAAAGTAGCGGAGCTGTCAGAGATACATCAACACCATCCAACAATACTCAATACCTATAACTTTGTGAGGTTAGAGCTTAATACTCACGATGAAGGTGGTATTGTGACGGATAAGGATAGAGAATTGTCTGCAGATATAGACAAAATAAAAGTCTAGTCACGGAAGTTTTTACAATAAAAAAGGGAGGCGCTAGCCTCCCTTTTTGTTGAATAGTCTATAATCCTGTAAGTCTTAGCTACCTGCCACTATAGCTGGAGTAACATCAGCAGTAATAGTAAGAATTGTCTGTGCTGGATCTGTGTTAGCAGTAACAGTTACTTTCTTTGTTTGCTTGTTCTTCTTTCCTTTCGAATTGAATTTAACTTCGATAGATCCGGTAGCTCCAGGAGCGATAGGCTCTTTAGGGCATTGTGGAACAGTACAGCCGCAAGATCCTTTACACTTGTCAAGAATTAGTGGCTCAGCACCTGTGTTAGTGAACTCGAAGTAGTAAGTAACTACATCACCTTCATCCATTACACCGAAATCGTGTGCGTATTCGTTAAATGCGATACCTGTTAACGGCCCTGATGGAGCTTGAGCAGCTTGTTTTGCTGGATCGAACTTGTCTGGCTTAGCGTTTTCAGCAGGTGCTGCAGCTTCAGTTTTTCCGCCTTCTTCAATAGGCTTAGAGTTAGATGTTTCACCTGAGCCGCAAGAGAATAATAGGGCTGATGAGAAAATAGTTAGTGCTAGTGTTAGCTTAGACATATTTATTTATTTAAAAGTTACTTACTTTATTTAATTTGCGAAATTAAGAAATAATTCGATACAAGGATAGAGTTATTATTTAAATGTTCTGTGTGCTAGTTTACTATTTTCAAACCGTCCATCGTTGAGGATTTCAATTGCTTCTTGAAGAGTTTCGTTTAAGTCGCCTATGATGCGGTAGAATGTAGATTGCTTATAAGCATTTCGACCTATAAATGCCTTGAGTCGTAATGTGATTGCGTCACCGGAAATTGCCCAGTCCTCTTCTGAGATAGATATCGGGTCGTCTTCGGTTCCTTCGCTTTCTGCCCAAGCACGGAATTTCGCGATTTCACTTTCGGAAATTGTGTAGTCGTTAACGAAATCATCCTCTGTCGGGTATGCTTCGAGGATTTTAATTCTATTTACGTCAACGTACTCTAGAGCGTATCGACTCATTAACCCTTTTCTGAGCAATGTTCGGAATGCAGGACTATTAGAGGTAGTATCGATAGGAACGAAAATGTCAGGTAGAATCCCGCCACCCCCATATACTGTTCGTTTTTTAAGACGTGTAGCGTATTTAAGCGAATCTGGAAGGTCTAGTGAGTCCAAACTTAACAGCTCTCCGTTCTCATAACGGTCATACTTCTCGTTTCTGTACGACTCAACACCATTATCGTATGGTTTTTGAATACAACGCCCCGCCGGAGTATAGTATTTCTGAACCGTCATTCTTACTGCGGAACCGTCACCTAGTTTGATAGGCCTTTGTACTAAGCCTTTACCGAATGAACGTCTACCCACGATAAGCCCCCTATCCCAATCCTGTACTGCGCCAGCGACAATTTCACTAGCAGAAGCAGATCCTCCATCCATCAGAATAATGAGTCGACCTTTCTCGAAGAGTCCTTCGTACGATGCGTGTGTGTTTTCTCTTGGAAAAGTTCGGCCTTCTGTGTAGACGATAAGCTTATCCTTTGATAGAAATTCATCTGACATGTGGATAGCAGTTCGTAGCATCCCTCCACCGTTACCTTGAAGGTCAAGAATAAGATCTTTCATCCCTGCATCATTAAGAGTTTGGAGGGCAGAGCGAAGTTCCTCCATAGTTGTCTTGGCGAAGCGACTTACTTTAATGTACCCAATTGTAGGTTCGACCATGTGAGCTGCCATCACGCTGAAAATGGGAATTTTATCTCTTTCGATATTAAACTCTAGAAGGTTTTTTTCACCGTCACGCTTAATAAACACCTTAACCATAGATCCCTTCGGGCCTTTGAGCAAACGAATTACGTCTTTAGTGGTGACGCCGACACCTGCGACGTATTCATCTTCGACCTGAACTATTCTATCGCCTGCTCTGATGCCGAGTCTTTCAGATGGACCGCCTGCGATGGGAGACACTACCATAATAGTGTCTTTGAAAATATTAAACTGAACGCCCACGCCCTCGAAACTCCCGTCGAGTGGTTCATTCGCTTCTTTTAAATCATCGGCTGAAAAGTAAACAGAGTGAGGGTCTAGCTCTTCGAGCATATTTACAATTGCGGTTTCGACCAGGACTTCCATATCAACGCTGTCGACGTATAGTCGGTCAAGCATGTTGAGAAGAGTGGCGAATTTTGAGGATGCTTGCTTAGCTGTGGTTTGGGCTGAAGCAGGAGAAATTTGAAAAAAGGCAAACGATAAAGAGAGTGCCAGGTGTAGGAAGTTCAGGTTTTTCATCAGGCGACAAGGTAAGGATTCGATGATGATTGAAATCTGAAAAATTGCTAAACTTGTGATTCTCAAGTTATCTTGCGCAGATGAAAATAATTCAATACTTAGGTGTGTTTTTTGTGGGGGTAAGTTGCTTATTGTCAGTCAATTTGTTTGCACAGAATGTAAATATAGCAGCGCCGAATCTCAATGAGGTGTTTGAAAGGATAGATAAGGAAGGTCAGTTAAACGGGCGTGATATGGTAGGGGTGATATTGGAAGCTGATATGGACTTCTTTGATTTGGCTTCTTCTGAGGTGTTGCCAAACGGGGTTACAGAGTGGGTTTTGAATATTGAATCTTCTAATGCGTCGGGTTTATGCGTTTATTTTAATGACTTTCATATCCCAGTTGGGGGAAGGTTATTTTTCGAATCACACGAAAACTCGTTCAATACGATTTATCAGGAAGGGCCTATTAGTGCGAGTGAGAACAACGATCATGGACGTTGGGCTAGTGGAGATATTCCGGGGGAGGTTATAAAGGTTATCTATAGACAACCATCTTCGTCTGTGGGTAGTGCGAGACTTGGAATTATGGGGGTAGGGTACTTTGTGACGGGTGTGAGTCGAGGTTCTGACGATTGTGAAGTCGATATAATGTGCCCAGAGGGAGATTCATGGCAGTGTGAGAGAGATGCCGTTGTGAGACTGCGTATTTCTCAAGATGGAGGCATTTTCTATTGCAGTGGAGCAATGGTGAATAACACAAATCTAGATTGCAGGCAGCTTCTTTTGAGCGCTTTTCACTGTGCAGATGCTGTAAGTGGAGACGAGTGGGCTTATTTTAAAGTCAGATATAACTATGAATATACCGAGTGTGGAGGGACGGTTTCTATCAATTCTCATTCTAGAACAGGTGTTATTCCTCTTACAAATAGTGATGACGCGACTAACCAAGGGTTTAATGGTTCAGACTTCTTGCTTGTTGAGGTTGAAGATCCTATTCCGCCAGAATGGAACCCATTTTATGCTGGCTTTGATGCTTCTGGCGAAGCTGGACATTCAGGCGTGAGTATTCATCATCCAGGTGGGGATAGGAAGAAAATCTCAAACTACTCTTCTGCTTTGACGTCCTACAGTATAGGTGGAGCGGGATCTCATTGGCGTGTTTTCTGGACTGCAACAGAAACTAGTCACGGAGTTACCGAGGGAGGCTCGTCAGGTTCTCCAATTTTTAGCGAAAACCATCAAATTGTCGGTACGTTGAGCTCAGGTCTTTCTGCTTGTGTGAATGGTGGTGCGGGAAATGGTACAGGACCCACGCAGCCAGATTATTATGGAAAAATGAGTTACCATTGGGATGGCCCGAATCCTATACCCGCTTCTCATAAATTAAATATCTTCCTAGACCCTTCTGGTTCAGGGCAGGATATAATTTACGGTAGTTATGTCGGTGAAGGGGAGACACCTTGTGGTGATTTCGGAGCCTGTAGCGCAACGGAAGTAAGCGGTATTGCATTAGAAACGGACGGCTTTTCCCTTAGTCCAAACCCTGCTTTAGATTTCGTCATTGTTTCGATGCCGGTTAATGCACCATTAACAGAGTTGAGGATTTACGACGCTCAAGGCAGGATAGTCGAGACTATAACTCCGTCCGATATGAATGATGAATTCACTTTAAGTGTGGCCGGACTTTCAAGGGGTCTTCATTATATTACTGTACGAACTTTAGATGGCACTTCATCTACTCTTAAACTCGTAATAGAATAGGTAGGGTAGGAAGGAGGTTAGGGGATTAAGGCTGTACTATCGTTCTATTAGCGAAGGAAAGTTAGTTTCTCTATTTTGACTCGTGTTTTAAAAGAACCGAACATTACTGTGGCGGTTTTTCCTTGCATCGCAATTACTTCGCCTCGTTCTTTTCCTGTACGGAGTCGTACGAGCGAGCCTTTTTTAATTTCATCAGAACGATGATTAGGTCTCCTTTTCGCAGAAGGTATTGACGTGTTTTTACCTTTCGAAGACTTACCTGCGTTCCGCTTTTTTGCATCTTCGACTCTCGAATTTTCAAGGGCGAGATATTTGTTTATTTCTTCCAGGAGGTTTTTATTATGACTTCCGGGCATGAATTGGCTAATGAATTGTCCCAGTTTGCGGCCACGGGTGAGGTCTTGATTATGGGCTTCAGTTGATTCGTTCAGAGCGTCAGTTTTTTCCGAAAACCGAGTTTTTATCTTTCGAGCTTCCATAGTTGCTTTTTCCGCTTCCAATTCCGCTCTTAGTTGCCTGTTTGTGAGCTTTGCAAGCTTGGCTTTGTCTTTTTGTAGGTCACCAATAATAGCATCCAATTCTACTTTACGCCTATCGAGTTTGGATTTGGCTCTTTTGATTATTTTATGAGAAATTCCGTTATTTTCAGCTACCTCGAACGTGAACGAGGATCCAGGTTGGCCTATTTCAAGCTTAAACAATGGCTCTAATGTCTCTCTATCGAAAAGCATGGATGCATTTACAGCATTTTTTAACTCGGCTGCACGGGATTTGATGTTCGCGTAATGAGTGGTTATCACCCCGAATACACCCCTGTCGTACAATTCTTCAAAGAATACCTCTGCCAGGGCTCCACCTAATTCCGGGTCGGATCCAGTTCCGAATTCATCTAAAAGTAAAAGGGAATTAGAATCAGAAACTTTTAAGAAGTGCCTCATTCTCCCCAGTCGGTAGCTGTATGTGCTTAGCTGATTTTCAATGCTCTGATTATCTCCAATGTCGGTTAATATGGAATCGAAAAATCCTACTTCTGATGTGGGAGATGCAGGAATTAATAGTCCTGATTGAAGCATTATCTGTAATAAACCCACCGTTTTCAAGGTGAGGCTTTTACCCCCAGCGTTAGGTCCAGAAATCACCAAAAGACGTCCATCCTTTGAGAGGTTAATATTTTGAGGATGGGTTTCTATTCCTAGCCCTTCGTTCGTTTTTACTAGCAATGGGTGGTACGCCTTAACTAGTTGTAATCCTGTCTTTTTAGGGATTCCTGGTAGAAAAGCGTTGAATTCGATAGCGAGTTTCGTTCGAGCTTGAATGCAGTCGTATTCAATTAGAGCTGTTTGGTAGCTATGAATTAGTGGAAGATTTCTTCTTGCAACTCTTGTAAGTTCCTTTAAAATACGTCTCTTCTCTTTCCTCTCATCATCTCGAAGAATTTCAAGTTCGTGATTTAATGGTATAACCGCTCCTGGCTCGATAAATGTGATGGTCCCCGTGTTAGAAGACCCTAAAACATTGCCATTTACTCTCCTCTTGTACGTACTCTCAACGGCAAGGGCTCTCCTGTTATTCACAAAACCCTCCCTGATGTCTGCAAGCATCCCCTTCTCCTGAAGATCCTTCATCACGCGATTGAAATTCCGGCTAATTTTACGTCGCAGCCCCGTCATCTCATCCCTAATCTGGCTGAGGGTGGTTGAGGCGTTGTCTGAGATTTGGCCTTTATCATTAAAAACTTTTGCGATAGGGTCAATTAGATCCTTTGTGAATGGTATTTCCTTTTGAATATATGCCAAACGAGGTGCCTTATCCGCCTGCCCCTTCAGCTGTTTGATGATGCTATTCATCGTGTGCGAAGCTCTAGATATTTTACTAAAACTTACCTCAAGCAACACAGAGTCACGTATATTAAGTAGGCGTAATTCATCGTGCATCTCCTCGAATTCAAGAGCCGGGAACGAGTCTTCCTCACTAATTAAACGCCTCAGCTCTTCGGTCTCTTGCAGTCGTTTTATAATACTTCTCCGGTTTTTCAAAGGAACCAAAGCTAATGATCTCGCTTTCGCAGTGGGTTGGAGCGCTTTTTTTTCGAGCATTCCCTTAATAATGTCGAATTCTAAATCAGCGGACACTTGATCATCGAAGTGTAGCATTATGTCGTTTACCTCTCTCTTACTCATGATCTGCAATGTACTCTCGACAATATTCGAGTGCGGACTCCGATTCCTCCTTATCAAACCAAACCACCCTTTTATCCTTGTTAAACCAGGTCATTTGACGTTTCGCAAATTGACGAGTTGAAATAACAATTCTTTCTTGAGCCGCTTCTAAAGTGCAATCCCCATTCAAGTACGATATCAGTTCTTTATATCCTACCGTTCTTAATGAGTTGTAATCAGCTAGGTGTTTAAGTTTTTCAACTTCTTCTACCCAGCCTTTTGATAGCATTTGTTCAGTCCTTTTTGCTATCCTTTCTCTTATCTCATCTCTCGGAGCGCTAAGGCCGACTTGTATAATATCGAAAGGCCTAATATTAGTTTTATCAGAATGGAAAGACGAAAACGGCTTACCTGAGACTAGACAAACTTCGAGGGCTCGCACCACCCTTTGAGGATTCATAAGGTCGATTTTTTCGGCGTGAATAGGATCAAGAGTTTTAAGCTCGAATGCCAACGAGTCTAAACCTTCTTTTTCGAGTCTGTCGTTAAGCACTTTCCTTACTTCGACATCCGAAGGGAGATTATCAAACCCGTCGATTACACCTTTTACGTAAAGCCCCGAACCCCCTACTATGACCGCAACTTCGCGAGTTTTAAAGTATTCATCTAAAAACGCTAGTACGTCCCTCTCGAAATCCCCAGCACTATAAATTTCGGTGGGTTCTAAGAAGTCTACAAAGTGGTGTCTAACCTCTTTTCGTTCCTCCCCAGTCGGCGCGGCCGTTCCTACACCCATGCCCTTATAGATTTGGCGTGAGTCCGCACTTATAATATCCGCATTAAATTCTTTCGCAATTTTAATCCCCAACTCAGTTTTACCAACTGCGGTAGGTCCTACGATGAATATGAGAAGTGGACGTTTGATACTGTGTAGGGATGCTAGATGATATGGAAAATTACATCAACTCGTCTAAACCATCCAAACTCGCGTGATCCTCGTTCCACCCATCGTCATCCTCACCGTCTTGTTCATCTAGGTAAGCATCAATTTCGGGGTCACCAGTCTTTTCTGGCTTGTAGCTTTCGTCCTCTAAACCTTCTTCTCCTGGAAAAGACATCCCTTCAAGTATGTCTCCATCTTTACTGTCAAAATCCGGTGGTGTCCCGTGTTCTAAGCAAAGTCGCGGATACTCAATGCCTTTCTCTGCTTCACCGAACGTTAGAGGTTCGATAAAAAAGCTCCACATTCTAAGGAAGTCGTAAACGTAAACAGCTCTAGAATCAAGGTTCGCAAGGACAGAGCTGACTTTCACCTCAGCCATATCGCCATCACCCCCTATATCCATCAGCGAATATTCTTTCCCCTTTTCCCAACTCTCATCACTCTCAAAGAATGAAGCCATTTCACCAGCTGCCCATCCAAATGAATCTAAAATAGCATGGTGCAAATGAAGCAAAGTGGACTCAATAGAGATTTCAAGGTCTCTATAAACATCCATTTCAGTATCTAAAATGACACGAAGTTTAGCTATTTTAGATGACATACTATAACGAGTTTAAATAAAGTTCATAATGCTATCAGCATCAATAGTGCTGTGGCTTGCGTGATGAACCACTTTCCCTCCTCGAAGTACTAACATTTGAGGGCTTTGGTGTTCAACATCAAGCTTTTCGGTAATCGCAGCGCTTATGTCTTTGTGCTCTAATAAGTCTAAAAAGTGTGCGTCAACAGTACTTAACGACTCATTCCAACCGCCTTCAAACATTTTCAAGGCCATCCTGCTTATCGAACATCGAGTGCTGTGTTTAAACAACACAACAGTCACATTCTCAGATGCTGAAATAGCCCTGTCTAAATCCTCTACAGAAGTCAGTTGTTTCCAATTCATCCCTTACTAAATTTGCATTCTATTAATTACAAAGGTACTCCCCCTATGCTTACACGTCTGATTAAAATTTTGTTAGCTTTAGCAAGTCTTCTATACACAGTTTACTTGTTTTCTGTAGCCCAAACCGGAGCTGCTATCGGCCTAATATTCGTCACTATCATTTTAACTCTCACAACTTTGCGTAGCATGAGGATGGTTATGGCTTTTGTTAACTTGAGACAGCAGAAATTACCAGAAGCACGAAAGTGGCTTTTAAGAATTAAACAAAATCAACTTTGGCCTAGGCAGAGAGGATACTATAACTTCTTAATGGGGAGCCTTTCTATGGAAGAAAACATGAATGTCGCGGAGAAGTTTTTGAAGGAAGCCGTGCGCCTAGGATTGAGACAACCCCACGACGAAGCCGCAGCGAAACTGAACTTGGCGGTAGTTGCGAGCACTAAGCGTCGCACAAAAGAAGCTATGATGCTTCTTAAAGAATGCAGGCGATTAGATTCAAAGGGAGTTCTAACGAAGGACATTGTTATGGTCGAGAACGCTATAAAAGGTGGAGGCGCAAGAACCACGTCTGGTGGGAGAGGGGGGGCACCCTCATCGGCTCGCCAAGCACGCAGGGCTAAAAAGTAAGAGCCCTATCTATTATCGCTTAAGTGTGAGCTGATTTCTGCGCAACACTTGCAATTCCGAAAGAAGTTCTAAACTGGTACGTTGCGCTTGTTTTACGCAATTACGCAGAGCCGCCTGTTTCAAATTCTCATCCTGAATTAAATTGTCCTGTTTCGCTTGTAAAACAATTCTTTTCAGGGATTTATTCGCTTTTTTAATAAGCCGATGTGCGCTCTCATCATCAACGGGGTAGGCCAAAACATGAGCAAAGCTCTGCTCCACCACGTCATTTAACATGGAGTGAATTGCTCGGCGTACATTCTCGATATAAAGAGGCATAAGAAGTAAATTACATCCTTTTTTCGATAAAACCAATTTAGCACAGTCACTTTTTTGTCACTATCTGTCAACAAATCTGTTAGTTAGGACTCTATTAAACTCTCTAAATCGGTTTCTAGCCTATCATTTGCCATGAAAGCTCTTTCTAAATCTTGAGCGAATGGGAAAGCGGTGTCCAGGCTCGCAGTTCTTGCAACAGGAGCGTCAAGGCTATTGAAACATTCCTCGTGAATGCGGGCGCTTATTTCGCCACCGATTCCTCCTGTCATCGTCGCTTCGTGCAAAATCAAGGCTTTTCCGGTCTTTTTCACGCTTTCCATAACCATTTCCTCATCCCAAGGAAGAAGCGATCTAAGGTCAATCAAGTCAACAGACCACTCTGGGTGTTTATCTAGTGCTTTTTCAGCCCATTGCACTCCCAGTCCGTATGTGATGATGGTAGCCTCGCTTCCTTCTCTCACTTTCCTTCCTTTTCCGAACTCTATTGTGTAGTCTTCCTCAGGCACTAATCCAGTAAGACTTCTGTATAAGAATTTATGCTCGAAGAAGAGAACAGGGTTCGGATCGTCAACCGCCATTCTCAGAAGCCCCTTCGCGTCTGCTGGTGTTGATGGGTAAACAATTTTAAGACCTGGAACGTGAAAGAACCATGCTTCAATGCTTTGTGAGTGGAATGGACCAGCTCCTACGCCACCTCCTGTAGGCATTCTAACAACAACGTCAGCCGCTTGGCCCCAACGCCAGTGGATTTTAGCGAGATTATTTACGATTTGGTTAAAACCACAAGTAACAAAATCGGAAAATTGCATTTCCATCATGGATTTACGTCCACAAATGCTCAATCCTAAAGCTGCCCCGACGATAGCCGATTCGCAAAGAGGTGTGTTACGCACGCGATCTTCACCGAACCTATCCGTGAATCCGTCTGTGCCCTTAAATACCCCGCCATAAGCGCCAATGTCCTGTCCCATGCAAACCATGGTAGGATGCTTTTCCATACTCATACCCAAGCCTTCTTGAATAGCATCAATCATCCTCAATTCACGACCTTCAGTTGTCGGAGGAGTCGGTTCGGGAGTCCCGGGAGCAAACCTATCCTCTAGCTCTTCGCTCAAATCTGCGACTATATCTGGTAGGTCAGATGATATCTTAAGACCATCTAAAATCGCCTCCTTATGCTTGTCTCTAAGTGTAGCCTCTTCAGTGTCAGTTAGACCGCCATTCGCCTTAAGATGAGCTGTGAATCGCTCAACTGGATCGATCTTTTGCCACTTGTCAATAAGACCGTCTGGGTAGTATTTAGTGCCCGACGCTTCTTCGTGACCTCTTACTCTGAATGTCTTGAACTCCAGTATTATAGGGCGAGGGCGTTCACGTAAAGATTCAACACATTTACGCACGGTATTGTACACAGCAAGAATGTCGTTTCCATCGACTTGAATCGCATCTTCATCAGGGATTCCGTAACCGATAGCCTTGTCAGTAAAATGCTCACATTTGAACTGATCTGAAGAAGGAGTTGAGAGGCCCCAAGAGTTGTTTTCAATCCCGATAATAACAGGTAGTTGCCAAACCGCAGCTACGTTCACCGCCTCATGAAAATCACCTTCGCTCGCACCACCATCTCCCGTAAACACAAAAGTGGCTTTTCCCGATTCGTCGAGTTTGTTCGCAAGTGCAATCCCATCTGCGATCCCCAATTGCGGTCCGAGATGTGAAATCATTCCGCAAATCTTATGTTCTTTAGATCCGAAGTGGAAGCTACGATCTCTACCCTTTGTAAATCCGTGGTCTTTTCCTTTGAATTGAGCGAATAATCTATCAAGAGTTACATCTCGAGTAGTAAAAATGCCCAAATTCCTGTGCATAGGTAGAATCCATGTGTCGCGAGGCATTGCTGCTGCTACCCCTACCGATATCGCCTCTTGGCCTATTCCGCTAAACCACTTAGAGATATTGCCTTGACGCAATTGAGATAGCATCTTTTCTTCAATCATTCTTGGAAGTAATAGACGATTGTAAATGTCTAGGACTTCAGAACGACTTAAACCCTCTGTATCGAACTTAAGGGGATTGAAAGGAAACTCTAAATTCGTTTTTTCCATAGGAGTACGAAAGTACGTAGGTGAAAGCAGATATCTTCGCATTATGGAGCAAAATGAACAAGGAATTTGGAAAGGGCAGGTTAGAGTGTCCCCTGAAGAGGCTGTTGATATGCGTTTACTGCGTATTGCTGTTGAGGAAACGTGGATGTTACCGGAGGGTTCTGTAGCTTGGGTGAGAATCCTTCGTCGATCAATTGATGCTAGGAAAAGACCTGTAATTATCCAACTTACTGTTGAGGCGGGGCCGGAAAACAGCGAGGAGCCGAGTGATGATATCGCGGTTTGGGAGTGGCAGGACGTTAGAGATAAGGAAGAGGTTTTAGTAATAGGAAGTGGGCCTGCTGGACTTTATGCGGCTTTAGAACTTATTAGAGAGGGATATAGACCAGTTATTGTAGAGCGAGGTAAGCCGGTGAGGGAGCGTAGGCGCGATCTCGCAAAACTGGTGAAAGAACATGTGGTCGATCCGGACTCGAATTACTGTTTCGGAGAAGGTGGAGCGGGTACGTATTCGGATGGGAAGCTCTACACTCGAGCGAAAAAACGTGGGCACGTAGCGGAAGCCCTCGAATGGCTCGTGGCGCACGGTGCTCCGAAATCGATAATGGTAGACGCTCACCCTCATATCGGAACGAACAGGCTTCCGGCGATTATTACAAGTATGCGCGAAACGATCGAGAACTCGGGGGGTGAAGTGTTGTTTAACACGAAGCTAGTCGATTTAAAGATCGAAAAGGGTGTGCTGGTGGGGGCTGTTTTGCAGTCTAATGTAGATGGAGTGGAGGCGGAGCCGAGCGAAGAGGTACGGCCATGCAAGGCTATGATTCTTGCTACCGGCCACAGCGCCCGCGACGTGTTTACGATGTTGCATGAAAATGAGGTGCTTCTTGAAGCTAAGCCCTTCGCCCTGGGCGTGCGTATCGAACATCCTCAGGACTATGTAGATCATGTCCAATACCACGGAGAGGATAGAGTGAATTTTCAAGATGAGGAAAGATTGCCTGCGGCATCGTACAGTTTGGTCTGTCAAGTCGATGGGAGAGGGGTGCACAGTTTCTGTATGTGTCCTGGTGGAATCATTGCGCCTTGTGCGACGAATCCTGGTGAGATAGTTACGAATGGGTGGTCTCCTTCTAAGCGAAATAACCCGTATGCGAATTCTGGCATGGTGGTGACGATTGATGAAACGGTTTGGGAAGCGGCAGGTTATTCTGGGCCTTTGGCTGCGATGGAGTACCAGGCTTTCGTGGAGAAAACTTGCTACGATGCTGCTCTGAAAGCTAGTAGTTCAGGTGGTGTAAAAGGCCAAACCGCACCCGCTCAACGTCTCTCAGATTTTGTAGATGGTCTCCCTTCAAGGGATCTCCCGGAGTGTTCATACCTTCCGGGAATTACTCCTGTTGAGCTTCATAAATTGCTTCCTCCCATGGTAGCTCGAGCACTTCGAGAGGGCTTTAAACAGTTCGACCGTAAAATGCGCGGTTTCATTACCGACGAGGCGGTAATTGTAGCGCCCGAATCAAGAACGAGCAGTCCCGTTAGAATCCCGCGCGACAAAATCACGCTAGAACACCCAGAAGTACGAGGGCTATACCCTTGTGGAGAAGGTGGCGGCTACGCCGGAGGAATACTCTCCGCCGCTATGGACGGCCGTAGAGTAGCTCAAGCACTCATTAATGAGCTCAAGCTTTAACGAGTTCGAGCTTACTTAGCGAAACCGTTCAAAATATCACGGGCTTCCGTTATTGAGATCTTTTCCCCGTTTAATTCAGCTGTCAAAAACGCATCTGAGATACCCACGTCTTTTACGTGCTCTAGTCTTTCTCTAGCAACCGCTTCGTCTGAATAAGCTGTAGTGAAGTACCTGTAGGTTCCATCGTTTTCTATGATTTGTTCTACATCCCCGAGAGTCATGAACATTTCGAAAATATCGACAGGAATCATATCGCTAAATCTGCCCAACTGAATTCTGTAAACAGGATCATTACTCACTGAAGTAGTAGTGGTATTATTAGTTGTGATTGATTTAACCTCGCTAGTAGTTTCTTCGGCTGGAGAACTTGTAGGGGCAATGAATTTTCTGTGAGCTTCTAATCCTATAGCTTCAGCCATCGGAATGCGCTTGCCATCTCTGTAGGCTGTAATAAAGGCGTCGTCAGCCCACTCAGCTTCCGTTTGCTCTAACTCTTCACGAGCAGCGATAGTGCTGTTATGGGTAGGCCCTACGTATCGTACTAATCCTGACGCATCTGAAAGCACTTCAAAGTGAGTGTTTACAGGTTGCATATTCTCACTAAAGACACCGTATTGCACTCTGTAAGTAAGCACAGAATTCGCAATAGCTTCGTTCAAGCGATCAAGAGCTTTGTTTTCAGATTTCTCAGCTGTGTTACCAGCAGCTTCAAGCATTTTTTTGTAATGCGCAGGAGTGAATTCTGCAACAATGACTGCGTAGTCTAGAATGTATGAGTCTTGAGACGCATTTGAAGTGGAATACATAGCTTCCCATTCTGTGCTTGAAATGGAAATGCCATCAACATCAACGTAGTGAGTTAAAGAATGCATTTCAAGGTCTCTGTAATCTGGAACTCCATCACCATCCATGTCTGTAGCACAACCTTTTTCGTTTACTGACGCTCCGGCTGGTGTGCCAGGACAACGGTCAACGATATCATTAACTCCATCATTGTCAAAGTCCATATCCGAAGAGAAGTATGTATCGGATAAAATCGTTTTCACTTTCGCTCTAGTCGATCGGTTACCGATATTAATCCCTAAGCCAGCTTGTAACGTTGTAACGATTGAGTTTCCTCCTATCGCTTTTTCAGATCCTCCGCCGTTGAAGACACTTGAGCGCCCCATATGTGCGGTAAACGAGATTGAAGAGCTCATGGCAGGTGTAATTTGGATGTCCACTCCTAATTTTACAGGAATAGTTATTCCTTTCTCTGCCCCTAATGAAGTTTCATAGTTGTAATCTCTTGTAAGTTGAGTAGCCTTTTCTGGGATAGTCGATCTAGGTCCTAGGCTTGAAGGTTCTACGATGTCGTATAACAATCCGTCAGACCAAAGGTGATATTCTCTTCCCTCACTATCAAA
>JYMV01049843.1_pt1 | contig 61446 bp, 49 predicted proteins | sample 338911 | NCBI WGS metagenome assembly JYMV01 (sample SAMN03354496, study PRJNA234377) | hydrothermal vent metagenome | biome: Deep sea; feature: Hydrothermal plumes at the Eastern Lau Spreading Center, Western Pacific Ocean; material: Seawater | place: Tonga | collected 2009 | depth 2000 m m | reverse complement strand
ATTGTTGCCCTGCTATATCTACAATTGCGTACATCGTTCTAATATTGTTTTTCTAAAGGGGTTGTCGCCAATAAACTGGTCAGTGTAAGAAGGTGCTCGTTGTTCATTTCAAAAACAAGAAATTAGCGTGAATGAAATTTCTTTCCATTGTTGGTTTTGTTCCTTTTTTATATCTTTGCACCCCTTTAGAAAAACAATATTAGAACGATGTACGCAATTGTAGATATAGCAGGGCAACAATTCAAGGTAGAAAAAGAACAAAAATTGTTTGTTCACAGGTTACCTGGTGATGAGGACTCAAACGTGAGCTTTGACAGTGTTTTGTTGATTGACAATGATGGCAAGGTAACACTAGGTAAGCCTATTATTGATGGTGCCAGTGTATCTGCCAAGATTCTTTCACATGTCAAGGGCGATAAAGTCTTGGTATTTAAGAAGAAACGAAGAAAGGGTTATCAGACATTAAACGGCCATCGCCAGCTCTTCACACAGATCCAGATTGAAAAGATCCAGGAAAAAGGCGGAAAAAGAGCAAGTGCTAAGGCTGAGGATACCCCGGTCGCTGCAGAGGCAGAGAAAGAAGTAAAAGCTAAGGTTAAAACTGCTCCTAAAAAGGCAGCAACCAAGTCCAAAGTGGCGGCAAAACCTAAAGCTCCATCGCCAAAGAAAAAGCCAGCAGTTAAAAAGACTACAAAAAAAGATCTTAAGAAATAAGGATCGAAATAATTAGAAACCATGGCACACAAAAAAGGAGCTGGAAGTTCGAGAAACGGTAGAGAGTCTGAAAGCAAACGACTGGGAGTAAAGATTTTTGGAGGACAGCTGGCTACTGCGGGAAACATCATCGTTCGGCAAAGAGGGACAAAGCATCATCCAGACAAGAATGTAGGCATCGGCAAAGACCACACCCTATTTGCTCTTGTTGATGGTACGGTACAATTCGCCAAGAAGAAAGATAACAGATCGTTCGTTTCAGTGATTCCAATGGGAGCGGCGAAATAAATTATTAACCCGAGGTTTTTATAATCCTGCTTCAATTAACCGGAGCAGGATTTTTTTATTTCTAAATTTACGCTCAGTCATGCTAGAAGTCAGCCAGTTAAAATCAAGCAAGGAAGAGATCATAGCTCGCCTCAAAGTGAGGAACTTTGATGGCGAAAAGCTAATTGATAAAGTACTGGAACTTGATGGCAGAAGAAAATCGACACAAGGTGAGCTTGATGAAATACTTTATCAAATTAATACTAGCTCAAAAGAAATCGGCGAGTTCTTTAAAGCGGGCAAAACAGAAGAGGCGAACAAGCTAAAGGGGAATATCCCGACCCTTAAGGATAATTCAAAGGAACTGGGAGATAAGCTTAACATTCTAGAAGGCGAGATCAGATCAATCCTTCTTGAAATCCCCAACTGCCCCCATGAACTCGTTCCAGCAGGTGAAACTTCTAAAGACAACGATATTATAGATGAACACGGCAGTGTTCCGGGTTTGGGGAAGGACGCCAAACCGCATTGGGACCTAGCTGCTCAGTACGATATTATTGATTTTGAACTTGGCAGTAAAATTACGGGGAGCGGATTCCCTGTATATAAAGGAAAAGGAGCGCGCTACCAACGCGCCTTGATTAACTTTTTTCTTGACAAAGCAACTGAGAGGGGTTATCGGGAAATTCAACCTCCGGTTTTAATCAATGAAGACTCAGGTTTCGGAACTGGACAGCTCCCTGACAAGGAGGGGCAAATGTACCATGTCGGAATTGACAATTTATACCTATCACCTACAGCTGAGGTACCGCTTACAAACTTGTACCGAGACACCATCTTGAATCCAGAGGAATTACCCGTTAAGATAACGGCATATACTCCTTGTTTCAGGCGTGAGGCGGGATCTTATGGGAAAGATGTTAAGGGGCTGAACAGATTGCACCAATTTGACAAAGTAGAGATTGTAGAGATCAGAGATCCTGGGCAATCTTATCAAGCGCTCGAAGAGATGGTAGAGTATGTCGCCGGATTGCTCAAGGAGTTGGAATTGCCATTTAGAATTGCCAGGCTATGTGGAGGCGATATAGGGTTCACATCTGCTATGACTTACGACATGGAAGTATACTCCGCTGCACAACAAAGATGGCTGGAGGTGAGTTCTATCTCCAACTTTGAAACCTTTCAGGCAAACCGTTTGAAATTGCGTTTTAAGAATAAAGAAGGCAAGAACCAGTTGGTCCACACATTGAATGGTTCAGCTCTTGCCCTTCCGCGTATATTGGCTGCCTTGTTAGAGAACAACCAGTGCCCTGAAGGTATCAAAATCCCAAAAGCACTGGTGCCCTATACTGGGTTTGACGTTTTGAATTGATCCACATGAAACAACTCTTCATTTTTGGCCTGATTATAGCTGCCTTTGCATCTTGCAAACAGGTCAATATCGACAAAGAACTGGCTCAGATTGATAGCCTGACAACTGTTATCAGGAACAACGAGATAAAATTGGATGAAATAGACATTGACAAAGTCAAGACATTGCAAGAACAAATGAGCAATCAGATCATGCTCGTTAAAAGTATCTATGGAGACTCCATTGAATGGGAGAAGGCAAAAATACTAACCAAATACTATACGGCAAGTAAAACCTTTAGGAAGTATATTGACAAACATTCATATGTCAAGGATGAACTTACCTATTCTTATACGCAACTCAGCGACCTGAAAGCTGATATAAACAATAATATTATAACAACTGATACGTTTCATATACACTTTGAAAAGGAATGCAAGGCAACTCAGGAGCTTGAGGGTTTAATAAAGAAAGAGATGCACAAAGCGAAGAGAAGTTTGGAGACCTACAAGGAATACCTGCCGAAAGTAGAAGAGCTGCTAACCGAACAAAATACTGAAGAAGGGGTATAAGCATATATTCTTCGATTCAATCCAGGTCAACAAGAAATGAAGAGAAAGACTACTTACTTCATCATTTTGTGTGCGGTAGTAATGTTTTTGTGCAACCCTGGACGCATCTCGATCGCGCAAACAAATACCGACAAGCAGCTGGCACTTCAGTACTTCCAGAATGAGGAGTACGATAAGGCTGCAGTGGTGTACGAGAATCTATTCAACAAATCCCGCCTTGATTATTATTACAATTACTATTTAAAATGCCTTATTGAACTTGAAGACTTTAACAAAGCTGAAAAGGTCGTAAAAAAGCAGGTTAAGAAGAATCCCGAGAACCTTAGCTACCTGGTTGACCTTGGCTATGTGTACAAGACGAACAAGGAGCCGGCTAAGAGCACACAATCATTTGATAAAGCACTGAAGTTATTGAATTCCGATAGGCAACAAATAGTTAAGTTGGCCAATGCTTTTTTAGGGAGGGAGGAGGACAACTATTCGATCAACACCTACCTCAAAGGCCGAAAGTTGCTCAGGAATTCTTATTCTTTCCATTACGAAATCGCGCATGTGTATTACCGAAGTGGCCAGAACAACTCAATGATCAACGAGTACCTGGATTTATTGTCAGAGTCACCAGAGCGCAAGGGACAGGTTCAAAACATATTGCAATCAAGGCTATTTGAGGATGTAGATGAAAAAGCACTGACACACCTGCACGGTGAGTTGATTAAACGTGTCCAAAAGTATCCTACGGCTGTTGTGCTTGGAGAAATGTTGGTCTGGTACTATGTTCAAAGGGAGGACTTTACAGGGGCCTTTAACCAGGCAAAGGCGCTTGATAGGAGGAGAAATGAAGAAGGAAATAGACTTATTAAGCTAGGGCAGCTAAGTATAGCGAGTAAGAATTATGACGTGGCTATACAGTGTTTTGAATATGTAGTTAGTAAAGGGGTCGACAACCGCTACTATATTAGAGCGAGGCGGGAATTATTATCGGCATTTAATGAGAAGATCATCAGCCAGGATTATACGGTTGAGGATCTGGCCAAACTTGAAGCTAGCTATATCTCCGCCATTGATGAGCTAGGCAAATCACGAATGACGATGAAGCTTATGCGTGATTTGGCACACTTGCAGGCATTCTATCTGTATAAAACGGCAAGTGCGGTTGAACTCCTCGAAGAAATAATCGGCATGCAGGGTATTCAGAGCAAGGAAAAGGCACGATGTAAATTGGAGTTGGCCGATATTTTAGTGCTAAAAGGTTTGGTTTGGGATGCTTCTTTGTACTACTCACAAATTGATAAAGCTTTCAAACATGACCCTATCGGACATGAGGCTAAATTCAGAAACGCCCGTTTGTTTTATTACAATGGTGAATTCGAATGGGCCCAAACGCAACTGGATGTGTTAAAGGCTTCTACCTCCAAGTTGATTGCTAATGATGCTATGGAATTGTCTCTGCTTATTACTGACAACACTATAATGGATACCACCACTGAGGCCCTCCTACTCTTCGCTAAGGCTGAATTAAAAGACTTTCAGAACAAACACGACAGTGCTTTGTTCATTTTATCATCCATACTGGATTCATTTCCCAGGCATACTCTTACTGACGACATTTATTTTATGAAGGCTGAAATATTTGCAGAAACCCGAAAATATCCGGAAGCAATAGAAACTTTAGAGTTAGTCATAGGAGAGTATCCCCTGGACATACTCGCTGATGACGCTCTGTTCATGATGGCCAATATCTATCAAGATAAACTGGGTAATGAAGAAAAGGCCATGGAGCTTTATGAGCGAATGCTAAAGGAGTATCAAGGCAGCCTATATGTCGTCGAATCGCGAAAGAGATTCAGAAGTTTAAGGGGGGATAAGCTTAACTAGTCTGCATAAGTGACGTTCACCTCATCGACCGTCGGGAATGCACCATCACCAGCTTGTTTTACCCAGTAGAGATACCTTCCAGCACCCTTACAGGCATAGCCATAAATAGTATCCTTGGGTTCAAGATTGAGTTGGGTATAGCATCTCCAGTTCTTATACTTCTCCTGCACGCAGACCATGCAATCAATTTTTTCGGAACAGATGTTCCTTAGACTTACGAGGTAAGTATCCTTAGCAACCATGCAATTGGCGCATTCTTTTCCCCATTTTGAATAAGATTCCTCCAGGCATTCATTCCAATCCCTTTCCTTGCTGTTGACTGGATAGATAACAAACAATAGTGCAATCAACACAAATACTGACATCAAGCTGGCTAACGTACTCTTTAACATGGTTCCTCCTTTCTATGAATTACTTACAATGTGTGTTGCTCAAAATAATCTTGGCTTCACCATTTCCCATTTTCTTCGAATACTTCCAATCCTTGCATGCTCCCTTTTTATCACCTAAGCCATGCTTGGCCCAGCCCCGGTTATTGTACGCCTCTTGATTTTTCGGTGCTATTTCAATTGCCTTGTCAAAGTCTGCTATCGCCTCTTCAAACAGCTTCAACTGATTCCTCGAGCTACCCCTGCTTATATAGGCCCATACGTGCTCCGGATCCTTTTTTACGATTATTGAATAATCTCTAATGGCGGCTTTGTGATTCCCCTGCCTTCCATAAGTGAATCCACGTCTGTAGTAGGCATTCAAATTCTCTGGCTTGTCCGCTAATTCTTTTGTGTAATACTCTATTGCTCCTTTGTAATCCTTCATTTTGAATCTAATCTCCGCCTTTCTTAAATTAGGCCCTACATTCTGGGCAACTATCACTGTAGAGAGCACTATCAAGGGAATGAACAGAAGCGATTTCCTAAGGGCAGTCATAAATATTTTATTCATAGAAGAGCTCGCAAGAATTATACCGATTACTCCTGACAAAGCTTTATTAATTTCTTGAAGTTGACAACAAGTTCATCCTTTACGCCTTCATTGCCTTTGATCAAGATCGTTAGCCTGGAATATTGTTGTTGTTTTTTATGGACGTACAAGCGCCTATCCACGCAATCATCAACCTTCCTGGTACACCTTAAGACGACGGACCATTCATCTGGTAAGTACTCAGTGGCGTCTGCATTCAAATAACGTACATAGGCTCTATCTCGTCTAAAGAGCTCTCCATTTTTGTAAACTTCCACAATTAGCTCTTCCTTTTTGAACCTAACGATTATATTACCACCAAGCAATTTATTTATCTTATCGGTAGTTTCCTTTATTTCTGCTTGTTGCGCGTGGGCATAGGAGCCAAGAAAAATAAAGATTGTTAGAACAGAAATAATTAGTTTGCGCATAACGTTTTGTAAAAGTATCTAAAAGTTCAAAAATAAGTAAGAAATACGATATCCTTCTGCAGATATTCTTCGTATTATAATGTTGGTCATATTCCAAGAATATAAGATTAACTTTACCTTTAACTTTTGGCAGCCTATTTGAGGGCATATTGAATCAGTTTTGATCGGGGAGGTAAAAAATAATGCCAAATTCTTCGCAAGGATAGTTCGTGTTCTTGCACTTGCCTCCTTTGTGCTTTTATTTTCCGGATTTTCAGCGTATTCGCAAGAGCCCCTTTATGGGTACGTTAAACTGAACATTGACAAGGGAAATCTGGAAGGGGCTAAGATCATTATCACCGAGAATGGTAAAGACTGGAAAAATGTAAGTCCCAGCAAGGCAAGGTATGAGTTTGATCTCGATTATGGAAATGAGTATTTATTCACTTTTACCAAACCAGGTTACATAACCAAGAAGATCATTTTCAATACCAAAGTACCCGGAGATAGAATTGCGGAGGGATTCGTTCCTTTCCCATTTATCGTCACCCTGTTTAAACAGTACGATGATATAAATACCGTGGTCTTCAACCAACCCGTTGGAAAAATTGGATTCAATCTGGAAGTTGATGATTTTGATTATGATACTGACTATACCAAATCAATCCAGGCGGCGCTGAGAGTAGTAGAAGAGCAAATTGAAGAAAAACGCAAGGCAGAAGAAAAAGTAGAGGCAGCAGCGCTTAAGGCAGCGGCAGAGCAGGCCAAGGCAGCAGAAGCAAGGAAGAAAAAAGCTGAGGAAGAAGCAAAAAAGAAGGCGGATGCTGAAGCCGCAGCTCAGGTAACAGCCCGTAAAAAAGCAGAGGAAGAAGCAAAAAAGAAGGCAGATGCTGAAACCACAGCCCAGGAAGCAGCACGCAAAAAGGCAGGGGAAGAAGCAAAAAAGAAGGCACAAGAAGAGGCAAAAGCACTCAAGACAGCGGCCGAGCAGGCCAAGGCAGAAGAGGCCCGCAAGAAAAAAGCGGAAGAACAAGCAAAAAAGAAGGCGGATGCTGAAACCACAGCCCAGGAAGCAGCACGCAAAAAGGCAGGGGAAGAAACAAAAGACAAGGTGCAGGCAGCGGAAAAGGCAGCAAATGCTGCGGCAAAAGAAGCAGCTGAAGATGAAAAGAATAAGGCCAATGCTAAATCAGCAGCAGACAAAGCTGCTCGAAAGAAGGCTGCGGATGAATCCAAGGCAAAGGCGGCCTCAAAAAAGGCTGCTGAGGCCGAAGCAAGAAGAATATCGTCGGAGGAAGAAAAGACTGCAGATGCAGCCGGGACGGCAACAGAAGCCAGGGATAGAGAGGAAGAAGCAGCTCGTAATAAAGGTGCAAGTGAGTACGATTACAACTTAGTTGACAAATCTGTCGAGAAGGCCGAGAAGAAGGCTGCGAAACAAGCAAAGGCTGCAGAGGATGCCAGAAGAACAGCGGAAAAGGCTAAGCAAGAGGCCGAAGTTAAGGCAAAAGCGGCTCTAATTAATTCGTCAACCAGCAGCGAGGGAGGGGCCAGTGCACGGCATGCGGCGAGAATGAAGTCGGCTGCAGACGCCAGGAAAAGAGCAGCAGCCAGAGCTAAATTGGTAACCGAACAACGAACACGTTTGGTTGACAAGGGTCTGCCGAATGAAAGAAAGGTAGAATTCGCCGAACGGAGCAACCGTAAGATCACTAAGGTTATCATCAGACGTGAAGGACTGATAACTACCTATCGTAAAGTTGAGCACGCGTGGGGAGGTATTTACTACTTTCGTGAAATGGAAAACATTACCAAAATTGTTTTCGATCTGGAAACAACCTTGTAGTTTCCTAATCCTGCTCCAGATGCTGATATACAATGTAACGGTCAATATTGACGATGAAGTCCATGAAGAATGGCTGCAATGGATGAAGTCCGACCATATACCAGAGGTAATGAAGTGTGGCTTATTTAAGTCAAATATGATGCTGAAAGTGCTGGCGGATGATGAAGGACATACCTACTCTATCCAATACAGATGTGAGTCAGAATATAAGCTAAAAGACTATTTTGAAAATCATGCTCCGCGCTTGCAGCATGAACACACGGAAAAGTACAAAGACAAGTTTGTGGCCTACCGAACCATACTGGAAGAGGTAATATGAGGTCAGTTCGCGCAAAAAAAGGACTGGGCCAACACTTCCTAAAGGATCAGGAAATTGCCTCAAGCATCGTGGCTGCATTGCAAGAAAAGATAGGCGATCAGGCGGTCCTTGAAATAGGCCCGGGCATGGGTATACTTACTGCTCCACTTCTGCAGCTCGAATGGTCATCATTGCATGTTATTGAGATTGACAAGGAGTCGATCGACTATTTAAAAGGACAGTTCCCTCAACTAGATGAATACTTGATCACAGGCAACTTCCTGAAACTGGACCTTAGCAGTCTTGGCAATCCCAACCTGGCAATCATTGGGAACTTCCCTTATAATATTTCATCGCAGATCCTCTTTAAAGTCCTTGATAATCTTCCAAAGGTCAACCTCCTTGTTGGAATGTTTCAGAAAGAAGTTGCGGAACGCCTGGCATCTGATCCTGGGTCGAAGAAGTACGGAATATTGAGCGTTCTGTTACAGGCCTATTTCGATATTGAGTACCTCTTTACAGTGGGAGCAGATAAGTTCAAGCCACCGCCGAAAGTGGAATCAGCTGTGATAAGATTGGTGAGAAATGACAGGGAATCCCTGGGTTGCGATGCTCAGTTGTTTAGAAGAGTGGTTAAGGGCGGCTTTAACCATCGTAGAAAGACCCTCAGAAATTCCTTGAAACTAACTCTCAGTATGCCGATCGAGATTGACTCTCACTATCTTAAAATGAGGGCAGAACAGCTGTCCGTAGACGATTTCATAGCATTGACCAATATGCTAGATAAATCGTAGCTTTGCGCCCAATTTTACTCCCGTAAAAACAGCACAATTAAGACAGGATGCAGTTCGAACTGACCAAAGAGCACCTCACCTCCTTAAAGGAAGCCATTACACGCTCGGACAAGGCGTTTTTAACGGCCGAGCTGGAAAAGCTGCATCCCGCTGACATCGCAGAAATTCTCGATGAGGTCAATCTGCATGAGGCCAAATTCATATTCGAACTTATTGAGGAGGAAAAGTCTGCTGATGTACTGGTAGAGTTGGAAGATGATGTGCGTGAGGGGTTTTTAAAAGCGCTCTCGTCAGATGAAATTGCAGATCAGCTCATTGACAACATTGACTCAGATGATGCTGCTGACGTCATCGGAGAACTTCCAGAAGAGATTCAAGAAAAGGTAATTGCCAAAATAGAAGAGGAAGACCCTGAGCAGGCACATGATATCGTTGACCTGCTAACCTATGATGAGGATACAGCTGGTGGATTGATGGCCAAGGAGATGGTTGTTGTCAATCAGAACTGGACCATCACCAATTGTTTGCGTGAAATGCGCAAGCAAGCTGAAGAGTTTGACGATGTGTACGCGGTTTATGTAATAGATGATGACCACAAACTACTTGGACTGTTGTCCCTGAGTAAGATGCTGGTCTCTCCAGCGGGCGCCATAATCTCTGATATATATGACAAGGAGGTGCAGTCCGTCACGACAGATGAAGAAGCGGAAGAAGTTGGCAATATCATGGATAAATACGATTTGGTAGTGCTGCCAGTCGTTGATGAAGACGGTGTCTTACAGGGGCGAATTACCATTGACGACGTGGTAGAGGTAATCAAGGAAGAAGCTGAGAAAGACTATCAAATGGCATCTGGTATTACAGCCGATGTTGAATCGTCTGATAAGATTTGGATTTTGTCTAAAGCACGGTTGCCTTGGCTTCTTATCGGCCTGGTGGGTGGCATCTTTGGAGCTAAGGTTATTGGGATATACGAAGAGGATATTCATATTTACCCTGAGATGGCCTTCTTCATCCCACTTATCGCTGCCATGGGAGGTAATGTGGGTGTACAATCTTCGGCGCTCATTGTACAAGGGCTTGCGAATAATACACTGGGGATGGAGAACATCTTCACCAAGCTTCTGAAAGAATTCGGGGTGGCGCTCATCAATGGCCTGATCTGTTCAGCGATCATCCTCGGATATAATCTCATATTTGGAGACTCCCTGGCATTGAGTATTACGGTAAGTGTTGCACTTCTCTCGGTTATTATTATCGCCGGTCTGTTCGGCACCCTGGTACCTTTGCTGCTGGACCGATACAAGATTGACGCCGCCCTGGCAACCGGCCCTTTTATCACTACGCTCAACGACATCCTCGGCCTGGTAGTGTACTTTATGATCGGGAGGTATATGTACCTATCTTTTTAGCACGGTGGGATGGTAGAGCAGCCAAATAACGGTCAGATGAAAGTCCTTTTTATAGACAGGACACACCCTGTCCTGAAGGAAGAGCTCGTGTCAATGAATTTCATCTGCGAAGATTTGACCGACTTTCCTGACAAATCGTTCGAAGAGCTATTACCGGATTATCATGGTGTCGTGATACGCTCGAAGGTTACTTTAGACAAGCCTATTTTGGATAAAGCCAGGAACTTGAAGTTCATAGCCAGAGCCGGGGCGGGTATGGAAAGCATTGATGTTGAATATGCCGAAAGCCACGGCATTGCCTGCATCAGGGCGGCAGAAGGAAACAAAGACTCCGTAGCAGACCATGTACTGGGAATGATATTGTCGCTATTTAAGAAATTGCATATCGCCGATTCAGAAGTAAAAAGAGGACTGTGGCACAGGGAATCCAATCGTGGGGTTGAGCTGACGGGCAAAACATTTGGAATTATTGGTTGCGGCTTCACGGGAGGCGAGGTGGCTAAAAGACTCAGCGGCTTTGACGTTACAGTATTGGGATATGACAAGTACAAGAAGGGGTTCTCTGATAAGAACATCATTGAGTCAACCATGGAGCGGATGTGTGAAGAAGCAGATATCGTTTCATTGCATTTACCCCTGACAGACGAAACTCATTTTATGGTAAATGATGAGTTTTTTAGTCGCTTCAAGAAAAACATCTATTTAATCAATACTTCCAGAGGTAAAGTTGTGAGTACTGAAGATTTAGTTGCCAATCTGAAATCCGGAAAAGTGTTGGGCGCCTGTCTTGATGTACTGGAATATGAAAGTGCTTCATTTGAGCGGTTGAAAGGACTGGGTATGTGGACGAATAATCGAGGGCGTGATATCAATAAGCTCGGTGCCTGGTTGATGAAGAAGGGTGTGTGGAAGTACCGGCATCCCGTTCAATATCTTGTAAAGTCGGAAAACGTGGTGCTATCTCCCCATATCGCCGGGTGGTCCTTCGAATCCTATAAGAAGATCTCAATGATACTGGCCGATCGAATCCGAGAGCTCAACCTACATCCTTAACCACAAATCGAGCGGTCTGTCTGCTCTTTTGTTCAACGTAGATCTTTTTTCCGGAGATAACGCGATCGATTGTTGCCTGATCGTAATCCCGTATGGTCACAAGCTCAACATCTTCGTTGTAAAGTACCTTGTAGTCCTTTTGAAGTGCCTCCACCAAATCAGGGATCTTTCCACCATCTTCGTCAACACAAACCGAGAAGCTCAGTGCTGCATGCTGCATCAAGTTTATTTTTACCCCTATATCTGCAAAGAGCTTGAATATTTCACTCAAATTCTCTTCTACGATAAATGAATAATCTCTTGGCAAAATAGATATCAATACCTGATTCACCTTGAAAATAAAGGAAGGCACCAACTCCAACTCCTTCGGCAGTTTCTTCACTCCGGTGATCAGCGTCCCTTCCTTCTCAGGATCAAAAAACGATTTAACATACAATGGAATGGCATTGTTCTGCAAGGGCTTCAAGGTCTTGGGATGAATTACCGTAGCACCGAAGAATGCCAGTTCAATGGCGTCATGGTAAGACATTGCCTCCAGTTTTTTCGTCTTTTCAAACCACTTAGGGTCGGCATTCAGCACTCCTGGCACATCCTTCCAAATGGTAACATCCTCAGCGCCCAACACACTTCCCAGGATAGAGGCTGTGTAGTCAGAACCCTCCCGCCCCAGCGTAGTATTGTAATTTTCGGTGGTGACTCCTACAAAACCCTGTGTTACAACGACGGAGGAGCCTTCCCCTTTCATCACGGGACTTAATTTCTTCTTTATTGCTGATTCTGTAGACTCCCACTCTACCACAGCTTCCCGGTACGTGTTGTCCGTTTTGATGAGATCCCGAACATCCACCCACGTGTTTTCAATACCTGACTCCATGAGCCAGGCACTCACAATTCTTGTCGAGATCATTTCGCCCAGGGAGACGATTTGATCATATTCAAAATCGAAATCGTCAATAGGCTCATCCTCAATTATCCATTCAAGCTCGACCAGCACATTGTTTACCTCATTGTAAATCTTATGGCCTTGATCTGGAAATAGATCGGCTAAAATGTCATTATGATAATCCTTCAGCTCTTGTATTGACTTCTTGAGGTCTCCCTCCTTAGTCATGTACTCCTTGGTGATTTTTTCAAGTGCATTGGTAGTCTTGCCCATTGCTGAAACGACCACAACGATCTCCTCGTTGGGGTAAAGTCCCATGACTTTCCCCACGTTGCGCACTGCTTCCGCATCTTTGACTGAAGCACCTCCGAATTTAAATACCCTCATGGGTGAATTTCTAATTTCTAATTATGCTAATTATCAAACAAGCAGCAAATCTCAAATATTCTCTTTTTCCAGCTTGCACTGGATCCACTCATCATCGAATCCAACACCGTTTTTCTTGTAAAACTTCACCGCTGGTTCATTCCAATTGAGAACATGAAATCTAATCTGATTTGCACTTTCCCTCCTGGCTTCACCTCGCATATAATCAAATAACGCCTGTCCCACACCAAATCTTCTAAATCTCTCGGTTACCACGATATCATCTATGTATAGCATCTTGCCCTTCCAGGTGGAATAACCGTAATAATAAAATACCATGCCTGCCAATTCACCCTCCTTCTCTGCCAAAAGCACATGAAACAAGGGATTTTTGCCAAAGGCATCCCGTTCTAAGTCCGGAACGGTAGTCTGCACCTGTTCTTCTTGCTTCTCGTATATAGCCAGCTCCGTAATTAGATCGAGCACCGAAACCATATCTTTTTTCACTGCTTTACGTATATACACTCCCATTCCCAAATTTATATAGTCAGAACGTGCAAAGATATGTGTAAAAAATTGATGCTGGACGCCTGACTTTAGATGCTGGATGTTGAATGAACAGAATGGAAAATCCAATATCTCAACGTCATCATTCATTGTCTAAGCTCTGTCATCAATCGTCAGTGAAAACCATTGAAAATTTCTAATCAATAGCTGAACTCAAGAACTAAATACATCTGGGCAGTTACTTTTATATTCAAGATAATTAACCGATATTTGCACCGCAAAATTCAGTATTTATGGTAGTCAACTCGCACATTGTTAAAACGCTCACAGAATTCATCATTGAGAGGCAATCAGATTTTAAGTACGCAAAAGGCGAACTTACCAGATTGTTGAGCGACATTTCCATTGCAGCTAAGATTGTTCACCGTGAGGTCAACAAGGCAGGCTTGGTAGATATACTCGGATCCACAGGAACAAAAAATGTCCAGGGCGAAACTGTCCAGAAGTTGGATGATTTTGCCAATAAGCAGTTCATCGCAGCCCTTAAAGCTGGAGGCGAGGTTTGTGCGATCACTTCTGAGGAAAATGAAGATATTATCAACCTGGCCATTGAGGGCGAAGAAGGTGGGAAATACGTAGTTTGCATGGACCCTCTTGATGGCTCTTCGAATATTGATTCAAACGTCTCCACAGGTACCATTTTCGCTATTTACCGAAGGGTCTCCCTATCAGGCGAAGGGCAATTAGAAGACATGCTTCAAAAAGGCAATGCATTGGTTGCCGCCGGATATATTATCTATGGATCGTCATCTATGCTTGTTTACACAACTGGTAGAGGAGTTAATGGATTTACACTGGATCCTTCAATTGGTGAATTCTGCCTTTCACATCCCAAGATGCAAATACCAAAGGGCGGTAGAATCTATTCCGTTAATCAAGGCTATTTTGTTCATTTTCCTGATGGAGTTAGACAATATATCAAGTATTGCCAGAAGGCGGATGCAGCTACTAATCGGCCTTATTCATTGAGATATATCGGATCAATGGTCGCAGACATTCACAGAAATATGATCAAAGGAGGTGTCTTCATCTATCCTACCACCGCAGACTCTCCTACTGGTAAATTGAGACTGCTATACGAATGCAACCCGTTGGCGTTTATTGTTGAGCAAGCAGGTGGCAAGGCCACAGATGGATTCAGTAGAATTCTAGACATTCAACCCGAAGAACTCCATCAAAGAGTGCCTATTTTTATTGGTTCTACAGAGATGGTTGAGCGAGCAGAAGAATTCATGAAACAATATTCTGCTGAGACCGTGAGTTAATTGGTGTTCCTGGTAACCCGGATAGTTATCGGGACAGGAGGTCAGAACTAATAATTTCCAAACTCCGATGAACCCTGCAGAGCTTCTGGCTTATTACGATGATGATGAGCGCATCAATCAAGTTCTGGAAGCACTTTTAACTTACGAAACAGCCACGGTACATTTAACGGATGTTGCAGGGTCACAAGCGGCAATCATAGCTTCGTTAGTTACTACCCAGGCTAAAGGAGCTCATTTATTCGTGTTACAAGACAAAGAGGAGGCAGCTTACTTCTACAACGACTTGCAGGCTTTAAGTGGAAAGAAGCACGTGTTCTTCTTTCCTTCATCGTACCGAAACGAATCTACCAGGGATCAAATTGACAAGGCCAGTGTTCTTAGAAGAACAGAAGCCCTGGAACGCCTTGATGCACTATCTTCCAACAGAAGAACGATTGGCATTTGTGTGACTTATCCGCAGGCCCTAGACGAAGGAATTGTCGCCAGGAGAACTTTCAGGGCGGCGTCAATAAGAGTAAAAGTAGGACAACAGCTGGATCTGGACGAATTTACCGCTGAGCTTTTTACCGCGGGATTTGAACGATGCAGTTTCGTTGGAGAACCAGGAGAATTTTCGGTAAGGGGTGGAATAATAGATGTCTTCTCATATTCCAATGACCATCCATACCGAATAGAAATTGTAGGCGATCAGCTGGCTTCCATCCGCACCTTTGACACTGACTCCCAGGTTTCATTCGAAAAGATCAATGCAGCCACATTGCTTCCCAACCTGAATGCTGAAGGAGATGAGAATCAACCTGCCCTGGCTAGAAACGACTCCTTCCTCAGCTATGTGCCTGATGAGACAACTATCTGGTTCAACAATTACGAGCTTATCATGGAGAGCGTTGATGATGTCTTTCTGAACACTGATTCACTGGCAAAGTACCCACATATTTCAATCAGCGGCAAGAAATCCCGAGAAGCGGATCTTGAGATTGACTTTGAATCTGTTGCTCAACCGGTGTTCAATAAGAACTTTGAACTGTTGGTAGAAAACCTGGAAGCCCACCAGATGAAAAAATACAGCAATGTTATCATCTCAGAAAATGCCAAACAGATCAAGAGACTCTATGACATCTTTGAAGATCTCGCTGGTGGACAAGATAAATCACAAGACGAAAATCTATTTTCATCAGTAATGCTGTCCATGCATCAAGGCTTCATTGACCATCGCGTTAAACTTACATGTTACACAGATCATCAGATTTTCAACCAACAAGCTTCTCTAAGAAAGCTTCCATTACCCTCAAAGAGTTTCACAATTTACAAAAGGGTGACTATGTTGTACATATCGACCATGGTATAGGAAAATTCGCTGGTCTGGAGAAGATTGACGTGAATGGAAAGCCCCAGGAGGCCATTCGCCTTGTTTACAAAGAAGGCGATATTCTCTACGTAAGTATTCACTCTTTACACCGCATATCAAAGTATTCTGGGAGGGAGGGCTTTGAGCCACGTATTGACAAACTTGGATCCGGGACGTGGAAGAACCTTAAACAACGGACGAAGAAGAAGATTAAAGATATTGCTAAGGACTTGATCAAGCTCTATGCAAAACGAAAGGCACAAAAAGGATTTCAATTCAGCCCTGACGGATACATGCAAACAGAGCTTGAAGCTTCCTTCATTTATGAAGACACCCCAGATCAGTTCAAAGCTTCTGAAGCCACTAAAAATGACATGGAGTCGCCAGTGCCAATGGACAGGTTGGTATGCGGGGATGTTGGATTTGGAAAGACCGAGATTGCTATACGAGCTGCATTTAAAGCCGCAACAGATGGAAAGCAGGTCGCAATCCTTGTTCCAACTACCATCTTAACCGCACAACACTTTAGGACCTTTTCAGAGCGACTCAAGGAGTTTCCGGTTGAGATCGATTACCTGAACCGCTTCAAGTCAGCAAAGAATCAAAAGGAAACCCTGAAGAAATTAGAGGAGGGTAAAACTGATATAATTATTGGTACTCATCGCCTGGTGAGCAAGGATGTAAAGTTCAAGGATATTGGTTTGCTAATCATCGATGAGGAACAAAAGTTCGGTGTTGCCACTAAGGAAAAGCTTAAAGACCTTAGGGTGCATATAGATACATTGACACTCACCGCCACTCCAATACCCAGGACTTTGCAGTTCTCTCTAATGAATGCGCGTGACCTTTCCATAATGAACACTCCCCCACCCAATCGATATCCCATACAAACGGAGCTAGCTGTGTTCAATGAGGCTCTGATCAAGGAGGCGATTGATCAAGAAGTATTCAGGGGCGGACAGGTTTTCTTCGTCCACAATCGCGTCCAAAACATTCAGGATATAGCACATCTGATTCGGAAACTTTGTCCTGATATACGAGTAGCTATCGGACACGGACAAATGGCGGGACGAGAGCTTGAAAACGTCATGCTCAAGTTCGTGGAAGGGGCCTTTGATGTGCTGGTCGCCACAACCATTATTGAATCAGGCCTCGACATTCCCAACGCCAATACCATCATCATCAACAACGCACATAACTTTGGCCTCAGTGATCTTCACCAGATGAGGGGCCGAGTCGGCCGAACCAATAAAAAGGCCTTTTGTTACCTAATTACACCTCCGCTCTCTAACTTAACAAGGGAAGCTAGAAAGCGGCTGCAGACCCTGGAAGAGTTTTCGGAGTTGGGCAGCGGATTTAATATCGCCATGAAGGACCTCGACATCCGTGGTGCAGGTAATTTGCTGGGAGCCGAACAAAGCGGATTTATCAATGAGTTGGGATTTGAGACCTACCACAAAATATTGGACGAGGCCGTTCAGGAATTGAAGGAGAATGAGTTCAAGGATGTATTTAAGAAAGAAGAATCCGAAGAAACAGGTTCAAAGATCTATGTCAAAGATTGCCAGATTGAAACGGATATGGAGATCCTCATTCCCGACTATTATGTGAATTCAATCACAGAGCGGCTCAGGCTTTATAAGGAGCTCAATGAAATGGATGATGAAGAGGCGCTCATGGAATATGAGCTGCGCATGGAGGATCGATTTGGAGCTGTGCCCGACCAGGTGAAAGACCTGCTAGACACCATGAAATTGCGATGGTTAGGTGCTGAAATTGGCATGGAAAAATTGGTACTCAAACAGGGTAGAGGCATCGGTTATTTCGTTTACAACCGGGAGTCGGAATACTATCAATCAGATAGCTTCACCAAAGTACTGTCCTACATTCAGGATCACCCCAACGATTCCGTCCTTAAAGAGGATAGAAACAAATTGGTGTTGACCCTAAACAGAATTGAGTCTATTGGCGCTGCAATAGCGTTGTTAACACGCTTATTGAACAAGGAAATCGCGACAACTACACAGCCACAGGAATAGGTCTCCCAAGTTCCTTCATATGTCTGAAGTGCGACATAAGCGCATTCATAAAGGTTCCGTGAGTATTGTAAGGAACAGAGAATTCTTCTGCGGTCTGTTTTACAATATTCGACAGAGATCTATAGTGTACATGGCAAATCTTGGGGAACAGATGGTGTTCAACCTGATAGTTCAACCCTCCACAATACCAGGAGAGAATCCTATTCTCCTTAGCAAAATTTGAAGTTGTTTTCATCTGATGAATTGCCCATTCATTTTCAATAGTCAATTTCTCCGTCGGAACTGGATAATCAGTGTTCTCAAGCACATGAGCTAACTGGAATATTAATGCCAATACCACACCTGCAACAAAATGCATACTGAAAAATCCAATAAACCACTGCCCGAAAGAAATGTCAAGGAGCAACATCGGTATGACCAGCATGTATATATAATAAAAGATCTTGGTAACAGTAAGTTCAATCAATTGTCCGGTTAAAGTACCTCTCGATCGCTTAAGAAGTCCCAACTTATGATAACGTAACAACTGAATATAGTCCTTGTGTAGAGCCCAGAAAAATGTCATCAATCCGTAAAGAGGAATACAGAAGAAATGCTGGTATTTATTAGCAGGTCTCAGAGGAGCATCTGGAGAAAACCTCATCAAAGGAATTGTGTCTACATCCTCATCATGTCCATAAATATTTGTGTAAGTATGGTGCAATACATTGTGCTGAATTTGCCATGTGATAACATGTCCTCCAACCAGATTAATCGTTTTACCGATTATACTATTTATCCAGCTTTTCGTAGAATAACTACCGTGGTTGGCATCGTGCATGATTGACAAACCAATTCCGGCCTTACCCATTCCCATGATAAGCGTCAAAACCCACATTGTCCATAACGGCATTTCAAGAAAGAGAATTAGAGCATAAGGGCCCAGGAGCATAGTGAGCATCGCGATGGTTTTTACAACCATCCAGCCATTGGCATTTCTGGAAATGCCGTTCTCCTCAAAATATTGATCTACCCTCGATTTCAGCGTAGTGAGAAAGTCTGTTCCTTTGATATTGACAAACTTTACTCTCTTCGTACTCGTTGCCTTTTGCATAGTCTTCCCCTGTTAGATTCGCGCAAAGGTACGAACCAGATTGAAAATGGAATGCAAATTTACAAGTTTTTCGACGAAAGTATGCTTATTCACTTGTTAATAAGCTCCTTGACGAAAACGTAAAAATTGAAGTCTCCCCTGATCATTTCAGCAGAAATAGTGGTCTGAAGTGCCGTTTTATCGACATCAGTCATTTTATGGTGCTGAATGAGCTGAAAGGCCTTTTCTGCCAATAAGTACGATTTTTTCTCATTTGTCACGGACGAAAAATGCTTTTCAGCTTCTTTTAATATCTCTTCAACACCTGCTCCCCTGGTAGCAACTGCTTTGAGCACCTTAGGAGTCCAATTAGAAGCAGGTCGTTGGTGAACTGTAGATTCAATATTTTTCACGAAGCGATCTGCCCCTTCCCTATCAGATTTGTTAACTACGAAAATATCACCAATCTCCATTACTCCAGACTTCAGCGCCTGAATCTCATCCCCGCCCTCAGGAACCAAAACCAAAATCGTGGTATCTGCCAAACCTGCTATTTCCACTTCAGACTGACCCACACCAACGGTTTCCACAATCACAATATCAAATCCCGCGCACCTCATTACATCAGAAATCTCAATCGTTTTAGCGGATAACCCCCCTAACGATCCTCTTGTTGCCAGTGACCTTATGAATACGCCCTTTTGATTGAAATGATCTCCCATTCTAAGCCTGTCTGCCAGGAGTGAGCCATAATTAAACGGTGAAGTGGGATCTATGCAGAGTACGCCTACCTTTTTATCATCATCCACGAGTTTTTGCACCATCGCATTGATCAAAGTACTTTTTCCAGCCCCTGGAGGGCCAGTAACTCCTATTACAGGAACGTCGTTTGAGGTAAGCTGCTCAAGGACTTCTTGTGCTCCATCGGCGTCATTCTCTACCACGGAGATGGCTCGCGCCAGACTCTTAACGTCCCCACTATTAATACCTGATATCAAGTTATCAAGATCCATCATTTGTTCTTCTTATCTCCCACATTTGAATATAGCGGAGCAAAATGGTATAAGCTGATAGCGAAGCCAGAACAAGCCCCACGAACCCGTCAAGGAATCCCCGTTTTAAAATATAGAATTGAAAGAACTTAAAGCCTGGCTTGATAATGAGGTGAAAGAGGCCTATGCTTCCAGTTGAGGCATTCTTGTCCATTGCTGACCACCTGGTATAGCGGTGAACCTTGCTGAGATAATGTCCCAGGCTCTTATAGGAGTTATGCTTAAGCTTACCTTTTAGCTCTCCAACAGTTCCGTCAATGATCACCTCTGCGTGTACTTTTCGATCCTCATATCTAGCCTCTTTGGTAAAAAGTCGGATCACTTTATCGCCGGCCATGCCGCCGTACTTCACGTGCTTGCCCATGAAGTAGTTTTGTCGCTGCACCCAATATCCCTTGTGTTTAAGCCCCCCATTCAACATTTCCTCAATTTCCTTTTGAAGTTCTGGTGTTACTCTTTCATCGGCATCAACCAGCAATATCCAATTGTGAGTCGCCTGAGGAATGGCCCAATTCTTCTGTGCTGCAGAATTCTCGTATTCATGCTCCAATATCCTATCCGTATACTTTCTCGCGATCGCTAAGGTGTCATCTGTGCTGAATGAATCGACAACCAAAATCTCATCTGCCCATTTCACAGACTCCAACACTTCTTCCATGTTGTCAGCCTCGTCTTTACAGGGTATTATCACAGTGAGTTTCTCCATTGAAGACAGGTAGTAATAGTGCGTTGATCGTATGTATATACCAGATACAACCTTGCAAAGCTAACACAAATACGAATAAATGTAATGAATTCAATCCATGCTCATTGCCCAATAGCCCTTATTCATCACTTACAAGTCATTCATGCACTTTGGGTACCTGGAAGGATGGAATACCGCACGAAATGTTCAAATGCATGGCCAGGTTATGTAATATTGCCGAAGTGATCTTAATTAGTACTTTGTGATCTTATAAAACAATGGTTTAAACTATATGATTGCTGAGTATCATCCGAGGATTCCCTCTTTGGAGCGGATGATCAGCTATCTGTCAAGAAATGGGTGATCGAGGCAAAAAACTGGGATTCTACTGCAGCTCAACCAGTTTTGGCGGGCTTGAGCTTCACATGGTGCGGCTGGCCAGCTGGATGCACGCTCGTGGATGGGAGACGCTTCTCTACGTGATTGGCAACAGTCAAATGGCCAAAGAAGGTGAACGTCTGGGCTTAACCATTCGGCCTATCAAGAGAAACAGAAAATATTTTGATCTCTATGCAGCGTCGAAGATGAGCAGGGCATTTAAGCGAGACGGGGTTGACATCGTGTGGTTGAGGGACAATAGAGACTTGAGTGTAGCGGGCATAGCCAAATCCTTATCTGGATCTAGAATCAAGTTGGTCTACCAACAAGCGATGGAATTGGGAGTCTCCAAGAAAGACGTGATCCATACCATGCGTTTTAACAAGATTGATGCATGGCTTTCTTCACTGCCGTCAATGGCAGAGAAGGTAAAACAAAATACCAGGCTTTCTACAGAACGGCTTCATGTAGTACCGTTGGGATTGGAACTCAGTAAATTCGCACAGACGACACCATCAAAAGAAGAGGCTCGGGCAAAACTTGAGCTCCCTCCAGAGCCTTTATTCGTTGGAAACATTGGCCGATTCGGGCCTAAAAAGCAGCAGAATATTCTAATCAAAGGACTGGAACAGATTCGCAACGGCGGAAATGATGTGCATCTTTTACTGGTAGGCGAAAGTACCAGGAATGAAGGGGATGCGTTCTTGAATTCACTGCACGAGTTGATCGCCCAGTGTAAACTGGAAAATTACGTTCATTTTAGACCATACATGCAAGATGTGTTATACTTTTACCGCAGCATTGATATCTTCGCACTCTCTTCTCAAAAAGAAACCTATGGAATGGTAACCATCGAAGCAATGGCAGCGGGCCTGCCTATTGTAGCCACCAATTCTGGAGGGACAGTTGAAATATTGAAATCAGGAGAATTGGGATTGCTGTATAACCCCTCGTCTGCAAGGGATTTTGCAGTGAATGTCATCTCGTTGCTGGATGATGCTGATAAAATGGATTCAATGGGAACATTGGCTCAAGCAGAAGCTATAGACAATTACTCGAACGAAAAAGAATGTCAGAGGATAGAAGACATAATCAACACATTGTAATCAGTCGAACTGATGGTATCGGAGATGTGACACTCACCCTTCCAGTCGCAGGAGTGCTGAAGCGGCATTTTCCTACATGCAAGGTGTCGTTCCTGGGAAGGGACTACACCCAGGCAATTATAGCGCATTGTGAGCATGTTGATACCTGCCTCAGCTGGGATGATCTCAGTGCCCTTTCGCCAAAGGACCAGATAAGAGCCTTTGAAAAGCTGGAGGCGGATGTATTTATACATGTCTTTCCGGTTAAAGAAATTGCCAGATTAGCAAAGAAGGCAGAAATACCCATTCGAATTGGCACTTCGCATAGAGTCTATCATCTCAACACCTGCAACAAACTGATCAATCTCGGCCGGAAGAATTCGGATCTTCACGAAGCACAGCTAAATGTTAAGCTACTGTCACCGCTGGGTATTACCGATGAAATGAGCAAGGACGACATACCGGAACTTTATGGCTTTCACTCTGAGGAACCTCTAACGCCTGATGGCACATCAGCTTTAGATGATTCTCGATTCAACCTCATTATTCATCCCCGATCCAAGGGCAGTGCAAGGGAATGGGGTGTAGAAAATTATGTGCAGCTTTTAAAACTATTGCCCCAGGACACTTTTAACGTCATTCTGACCGGCACCAAGGAAGAGGGAGCAGCTATAAGGGGCAATCTGTTTTCCGAGAATCCTGAATTGACAGATCTCTCAGGGAGACTAGATTTGGCTGAACTGATCAATTTTATTGGACATGCAGATGGATTACTTGCCGCCAGCACTGGCCCTTTACATATTGCATCGGCCCTGGGAAAGCACGCGATTGGAATTTACGCACCCAGACGTCCGATTCATCCTGTAAGATGGGCCCCGTTAGGGACTCAGGCTAAGTATTTTGTTCTAGAGAAGAAGTGTGGTGAATGCAAAAATGACGAAAAGTGCGCTTGTATTGCAGCTATTCCACCACAAGAAGTACTGACTCATCTACTCGAATGCTCCAAAGGCAATTGACAAACAGAGAAAGCATTACTTCAACCTGCCGGTAGGAGAGTGGGATAGGAAGAGCAAGCTATAGAAGAACGCCACAAAGGAGACGCCCGCCTGTGTTTCCAAGGTGTCTTCCGTGATCATGGAAAGAAGCACTATCGCCAGAAAAACAAGGGCAACATAGCTCAATTGACCACGGTTCGCATAAGGTGGGTACACCAGTGCAAATGCAAACCACAACAATCCTATCAATCCAAAGGCGATCCCGATGGACAAGTATTGGTTATGCGGATGTTTCCTGTAGGCGGGTATAAGCAATGTGCCATCTGTTTCATATTGTTTCAGGAGCTCTTGATAGACATCACCGGTTCCTACTCCAATCAGCAGATTGGCTTTAAAAAGGTTCAACCCTGCTTTCCAGAATTCCCAGCGTTGTGAGAGTGAATGACCACCTGGCTCTCCCTGATTTTGATAATCGTCAATTTGCCAGATAAGGCCATATATTCTTGATTCAATACTCGATACCTCGGTGAATCTTACGTTGGCTATTCCATTCTCCACAGCTGTTATCTCCGCATCACTCATCCGGGCCAATCCTTCGGCGTCCTTGTGTAACCCCCTCGAGGTCATATATCGAAAGAGCGTATACTCGACAAATTGGCCGGCTTTGTCTTTTCCCTTGAAAGGTATTGCACTGCGCTTCTCCCACTCAGGCTCAATTTCTAAATGACAAACATACCGCCACACATAATTCCCATTCTCTAACTGTTGGTTATCCAGATCATGAAAATAGAGCATTCCAGAAGCTGTATACTTGGGAAGATCAGCTACATTTTCCTCTTTGACCTTATAAAAATCTGAGACCATATTGGCCATGTATCTATATGTCAGGACTGGAATCAATGCGAGCAACAATATGGAAATGCCCCTTATTATTCTGCTTTCTTGTTGCACGGACAGGTAGAGCAGTGTGCTGAACCCTACCACAATAACAATGGTCAATCCGGTTACCGACTCCATCAGGAACAGAAATACCACTAACCAGATAGAAATAGCGATTAAGGCTATGCGCCTGACTAGCGATAATTGAGTTTGTAACAACTGAAACATCAACCAAGAAAATGACAGGCATATCATGAGCGCAAATCGTATGTGAGAAATAAAATGCGAGATGTTACGGGCATCCATGATTTCTGTTGGGGGATAATCTAGCATGTTTCGAACCCAGTTATTGATCGGAGTGAGCTCTCCAGCACAGATGATAGTGGCAATTAAAATGGAAATCGAAAAAACTGAAAAGACTTTATCCACTATCTTTCTTGATAAAGGATTTGAAGAGGTAATAAGAAACGGCAATACAAAGAGGGGCACTTTATTTCTTAGATCCCACGCTGCATATTCCCAATTTGCTGTATGAAGAAGCCCGAGAAGATGCAGGCCGAACATAGATGTGAATATTAACGCTGGTTTATTAGCGATAAAGCGCTTTATTTTCTCTTTGTATTGTCCTTCCAATACCCAATTAGTGCCAATAATTATTTGAGCAAGGGACATCAGCAAATTGCTGGTCGGCAAGGCCACAGCCATGACCATCAAGCCAAATAGATAAATCCTGGTGTGGTTTATTGGGGTAAGAGCGGACATGTTAGCTGGGGTACCAGGTGAGCAAGAATAACGCACCGAGATCGATAAAAGTGTATAAGTTACTACTTATTCTCTTGTGGATTCACCTCGCTGACCGCTGTGCCTGAAAGTATGGCGTTGTAAGCAGCTTTATCAGATAATACTTCAATAGCCTTACTTACATTCTCATCCGAGCTCAAAGCACCTTGAACACGGCCTTTTTGGAAATAGTACCTGGTAATAATCTGATTTTTCAAACGCGCTTTAATCTCAGGCTTGAACTTATCCAGATCATCTGTTTCCTTATGTGTTAATTTCTCTTTTAGCGCCAGGTACTCCTCTTTGGCATCTTCAAAGTAGTACTCTTTCTCGGCAATCTTCTTGAGCTTCTCCATCTGCTCTTCACTCTCAGTGGTGTACGTGTAATCCTTGTCAGTAAGGAATGCCACAAAGTTTGCGTATTCCTCATCAGATATTTCAAATTCTTGTGGCGGAGCTAACGTCTTATGCTCCCTTGCATACTTTACCGAATAATCAAATATCAATAGCTTAGAAATCAGCTTGCCAACAATCTTGATTGGTGGCTTTCTTTCCGTGATCAAATCTGGATCAATTCCCCCTCCATCATATACAGTACGTCCATTACCGGTTTTGAACTCAGTTATCAGGCTATCTGGCACTTTCCCTACGCTTCCATCATTGTTTCGATTTGAGTAGTCTAACGCTTGAATGCACCTTCCGCTTGGAATATAGTATTTAGCCGTCGTGACCTTTAATTGAGAGTTATAAGTTAACTTCAGCGTCTGCTGCACCAGGCCCTTACCAAATGTTTTTTGTCCAATAACAACCGCACGGTCATGATCTTGCAGTGCCCCTGATACTATTTCAGAGGCCGATGCTGAATGGCTATTTACAAGAACCACCAGTGGAATTTCCGCATCAATTGGAGCATTCAAGGCTTTGTGTACCTTGTCCCAATCTTCCATTTTGCCTTTGGTACTAACAATCGTTTTCCCTTTGCCCACGAATAGGTTCACCAGGTTGACAGACTCTCTTAGCAGGCCACCTGGATTAGAGCGCAGATCCAGGATAAGACCTTCAAGTTCGTTGTTATCTTTCAGCTCAAGGAATGCGTTTTTAATCTCTCCGGATGCCTTGCTGGTAAAGTTGTTGAGCTTAATATATCCGATCTTGTCAGAGACCATTCCCGAATATGGAACTGGTTTAATCTTAATCTCAGCACGCTCAAGGACCACTTCCAAGGGTTTGCTTTCACCTTCGCGTTCTACTAACAACTTCACCGTCGTTCCGGCCTGTCCTTTTAGTACTTTGCTTACCTGGCTGGTGTTCTTGCCTTCGATCTTACTTCCATTCACCTCCAGCAGGATATCACCTGCCAATAAACCCGCTTTATGCGCGGGGTAACCCTCATATGGTTCCGCGATCAGTACTTTATCGCCTCTCTTGCGGATCAATGCTCCGATGCCACCATATTTACCGGTAATGGCGAAACGATGGTCCTCCATCTCTGACTCAGGAATATATGTGGTATAAGGATCCAGGGAAGAGAGCATGCCTTCGATCCCTTCTTCAATGAGTTTTCCAGGGTCAGTTTCGTCAACGTAGTACATATTCAATTCCCTAAAAAGGGTGGCGAATATGTCCAGGTTCTTAGATATTTCAAAATAGTTGTCGACGAAACCAACCGACCCTATTGAAATGACTGACATCGCCAATACGACAGCTAATACTTTAAACTTTTTCTTCATAGCATGCAATTTATCTACAATTAAGGTACCGGATCATATCCATGACTTCCCCAGGGATGACATGAACAAATTCTTTTAAACGATAGGTAGGTTCCTTTAAATGGCCCGTGTTTGCGAAGTGCCTCCTGTGCATAAACTGAGCAGGTTGGGTTGAATCTACAGGTTGCAACGTATAACGGAGAGATAATTAATTGGTACAACCTGATAATCCCCAAAAACAGCTTAGTCAGTATCCACCTCATACATATCTGATAAACGTTGTAAAGATAAAATTATTTTCTCCTCAATATGTGCGTAAGCCATTACCTCATTCCCTGTATATACCAAGGCCAGTGAAATTGAATTACCCTTTCGTTTTAAAGCCTCCAGCAGGGGACTTTTATTTTTACGGTATACTTCCCGCATACGTCTCTTGAGCTTATTTCTTTGAACGGCTTTCGAGATGTTCTTCTTAGGAACGGCAATGAGTACTTGTACGGGACAACCAGGGTTAAGTTCTGATTCCAGCCAAATTGTTCTGATAGGGTCAATGGCAAAAGACGCTCCTTTTTCGAAGAGTAGATCAATGATCTTCTTCGAATGAAGTCTTTCCTCTTTTTTGAAAGATTGGTCCATCGTTCTTGGAATGCCTGAGAAGGACCACCAGCAACGTGCCTGCCAGTAAGCAAGGTAGGTGGGTTCTAAAGCGCTACCCCAGCCTTACTATCTTTTATTGGAAGTCTTAAGGTAATCTTCAATGGCCATTGACATTGAAGGGGCATGCGGAAGAGGTGCTCTGACATTAAGTGTCAACCCAGCATCTTCTACTGCTTTAGCCGTGGTCGGGCCAAATGCTGCAATCCTGGTATTGTTTTGCTTGAATTCAGGAAAGTTCTTAAACAAAGACTTTATTCCACTCGGACTAAAAAACACCAACATATCATAGTTAACATTAGCCAGGTCCGAAAGATCAGAGCAAACCGTTTTGTAAATGACCGCCTTACTATACTCCAAATCATTAGCTTCTAGTTTTTTAGGTATCTCTTTCTTCAAAATATCTGAACAAGGCAACAAGAACTTTTCGTCGTTATGCTTTTTCAAGACTGCTATTAAATCCCCAAATGTCTGCTTACCATTGAATATCTTTCTTTTCCTGTACACAACATACTTTTGAAGATAATACCCAATAGCCTCCGAAACGCAGAAGTACTTTACAGAGTCCCTGATCGGCACTCTCATTTCTTCGCACATACGGAAGTAATGATCTACAGCATTTCTACTAGTGAAGATTACGGAGTTGTATTCCTCAAGGGCGATGCGGTCTTTTCTAAAGGCCTGAGCTGGGATGCCCTCAACATGAATAAATGACCTGAAGTCAATTTTTAGCTTGAGTTTTTGTGCCAATCCGTAATATGGGGATTTTTCTGATTCGGGCTGAGGTTGTGACACTAAAATAGAGAGAACCTTTGTCATAATAAAAATAATGTGGTGGTTATTAATAACGGACCAATGATCCTATGAATCGTTACAGTGCGCTCGAAACAAATCTTGTGATTATAATCAGCGGTAAAATTTCGAGGGTGCAAAGATATAAAAATATATAGAACTGGGAAAGATTAGCATTGGCCCTTCCTATAAAATAACCGCGAAATAACCGGTAAACATAGAAAAGTACAACCAGCGAGACCCCTACCTGCAGCAGCACTTCCTGACCAGAAGAGAGATAGGTCGCCAGTACTACTATTGGGATGAGAGAAAGTCCTAAAATTTTATTGATAAGAAACACATGGAAGATATACTCTGAACATTTTTCAGTGTCACTGAAGATCCAGCCGACAAGCTGTAACACAAGAGACTTCAGCGGGTAAAGCAAAAGCACCACTGGCAAAATCAATAAAAAGGAATTGATAGTATCTGCCAATGGCAAGAACACATCGTAATACTCAATAAGCTGGTATAAAAACAACGACATACTTAAGATAAAAATAGCATTCAACCCCAAGCTTATTCGCTTTATCATGGAGTCATTCGAACGCAATATCGTGTACACATGCAGCTTATATAAAAATGCCTGCAACAACTGTTTCAGGCGCTTTAGATGATAAACCCGAACCCAAGCCAGTATTAATAATATAAGCACCAGTACTCCCAATATCCAATCAGGCGAACTCATTACTTTGTCAATTGCCTCTTCGTGCGAAGGCTGTAGAATATGTTGGGTTGAAACGAGTGTATCAGGTGATTGGCCAGCTGAAAAATCTACACCGGGCGCGTAGGTGTAGCCGTAAACATTTGAATCTAAAGGCACAATATTGATTTGCTATTTACGAACGGCAGGCAGGTTGCGGGCTTATGATTTAGGAGCACCTCTGCGAGTAATCCGTTATAGGTAAAAGACCCGGGATATATTAAAACCCAGTTTGATATCTCCATCATTCCAGGCATCAGGAGTGTTCGGAATGAACTGATTTTCGATGATTCCTGATGAATTAGTGAAATTAATGTGAAAGACATGACCACCTGTTTCAATCTCTATTCCAATACCCAGGGGAGCGTTATAAGGAAAGTCACTATTGAACCTGCGGAATTTGGAGAAGGTGTAAAAGTAATCTGCAACAACCGCTATGCGTTGCGTCACTTTCAATCTTGTCGCAAACCCCAGGGCGATCAGGTCATTGGATTCTTCACCGCCATTTCTCTCATTGGTGAGGTCGTTCACATAATTTCGATGTACCAATGTTGGCAATATCTCGAATGAGAACGAAGAGCTGAATTTTCTGGCAATAATTAGCTGATGAGTATAGGAAAACCTATGAGCAGCTTTGGTCCATCTATCGCTTCCATCAGGATTCTGAGGAGATATCCGTGGAGTGAACGCGATATTAGAGTACCAGGCCATCGAAATGGGAGTCTTATTGTCCATTGTTTGGCTCATGAATTTAAACTTCGTATTTCCATCAATATCTTCGTTAACCTTACTTCTACCAATGCATATCATCCATTGATCCGTTAGGGCATAGAGGAATGCGAACCGAATGTTACTCGCTTCGTCGAATCCAAAAAAACCATGACCGCCGGTGGTGACATTGCCAAATCGGTGATTGATATTGAAAATTAAGCTCTTGGCCTTTAACACCTCCGTGGTCTGGGCATTTATCACCCTGGTAGTCTTAAAAGTGGCTATGGTGTTTTCGCTCTCCGATTCAGTAGAATCAGCGGCTTCCAGCATGCTCATCAAATCATCCTGAGCCAGGCTCATACCTGGTAAGGCCAGGAAAATCACAAAGGCGAAACCATTGCAAACAAGGAGTTTCCGTAGATTCATAGGTTCACTTCTTTTTTTCATATGGTTTGTACACCACCGATACTTTCACATCAATTTCTTCAGGTATATTGGCAATAACCACCTTTGGTATTTTGATCTGGTGGTCGGCCAGCATGATCTTGAACTCACCTGCCACAGAGATTTCATTTCCTCTTTTTATAATTATTCCTGACAATGTCCTTTCCTTCTCAACACCGTGGATGAGTAATTTGCCAGTTGCAGTAACCTCGTACGTTCCGTCCTTTGAAAGATCTACATCTTCATTGATGTTACCATTGAAGCTTGCTTTGGGATACTTTTCAGACTCCAGATAATTCTCGTTAAAATGCTCTTCCATCAGATTCTTTTCGAATTTGAACGCCCTAATCGGAATTTGGAAGACCAATTGGTTGGCCTTAGTATTGAGCATTGAAGAAGATTTCACGTTTTTCGCTTCTATATTCTCCATTGACGTTTCGGCGGAGAAAGATATTTTCGAGCTGCTGGAGATGAAAACCTGAGCTCTTGAGCCATATAAACACAATGTCAATCCGATAATAATTACTGCTTTTTTCATAAGCGTCTATTACTCGGCCTTGCCGTTGTTAATCCATTCTTGAATTGTAACTCTGTAAACCGAATCAATTTTTGTTCCAGGCGTGGGCGGCATGAAAATACAGGCACCGTCCCAATTGATCGAACACATTAGACTTCCATCGTCAGCTACGACCTCAACAAGTTCATAGCTGTGTAAAAGAGGCGTTCCTTGCGCAGAATTAGGCTTATGACAAGCCAATGTACAATAGGCATCTATAATCGGTTGGACATCACACGTATAGGATACGATGGTTGAGTCTGCAGCTTGTAGAGAATCACAATACTCCATTGTTACTGGAAGAATGACCTCGCCCTTATCAAAGGCACATGAAGTAACAAACCACAGTCCGAAGAATACAGACCCAATCCCTGGTTTGATAAAGGAAGTTGCTGATTTAGGTATCATTTTATCTTATCCTTGTAATTATAGATATTTAGATAATTGTTACTATTCCAACCACATGCCATAGCGAGCTCAGCTCTGTAACACAATAAGTTACACAGAAACGAACGAATCAGAATTTCCCATAAAGGGAATACGATAATGTAATTGGGAAGTTTCATTAATGTGCAACCTGAGCGAGTTCTTCACCCAATAGTTCCATGCCCTACTCACAGACCTTTTTTAGCCTTTGAGTTACGATCATTATCTCAGCAAAGAATGATATCTATGGAAACGTGCAAACCTACGAAAATTCCGTGTGTTATGGTTATGTAAGACATTCAGCTATCCACATTGTTTACATGGTATTGATCTTTTAGCTAATTTTGCCGCGTCATGCCTTCGGCAGACAGGTTATCAACGAGGTAATACCTAATATTATGGCCACAGATCACTTCCAATCACCAGATTATTACAATATAGATGAGCTGCTCACCGATGAGCACAAATTGATCCGGGATTCGGTAAGAGCGTGGGTAAAAAAAGAAGTGTCCCCCATTATTGAGGAGCATGCGCAAAACGGAACGTTCCCTCAGCATTTGGTGAAGGAGCTTGGAAACCTGGGAGTTTTCGGGCCTACCATACCGCAGAAGTACGGAGGAGGAGGCCTGGATTATATCTCCTATGGCTTGATGATGCAGGAATTAGAGCGTGGAGACTCTGGAATTCGCTCTGTTGCTTCTGTTCAGGGCTCTTTGGTGATGTTTCCTATAAACGAATATGCAACAGAAGAACAGAAGATGAAATGGCTACCTGGATTGGCCAATGGAGATTTGTTGGGTTGCTTTGGGTTGACGGAACCCAACCATGGCTCTGACCCCAGTAACATGGAAAGCAAGATTGTCGATAAAGGTGACCACGTAGTGCTCAACGGTGCTAAGTTGTGGATCACCAACGCCAGCGCTGCTGATATTGCAGTGGTATGGGCAAAGGATGAAGCTGGAGAAATTCGCGGCTTGGTGGTTGAAAAAGACATGCAAGGATTTTCCGCACCTGAAATACACGGCAAATGGTCGTTGCGGGCTTCAAACACCGGAGAACTCGTATTTGAGGATGTAAAAATCCCTAAGGAGAACTTATTTCCGGATATACGAGGACTTAAAGGCCCATTGAGCTGTTTGAATTCTGCACGCTTCGGTATTGCCTGGGGAGCGATCGGTGCAGCCATGGACTGCTATGATTCATCTCTGCGATATTCAAAGGAGCGCACCCAATTTGGCAAGCCCATTGCCAGCTTTCAATTAATACAAAAGAAGTTAGCTGAGATGATCACAGAGATCACGAAAGCTCAATTACTTGCATGGCGTTTGGGAACCTTGAGAAATGATGGAAAGGCAACTCCGGCCCAGATATCCATGGCCAAGAGGAACAATGTGAAGATAGCCTGTGATGTGGCCAGGGAAGCCAGGCAAGTGCATGGAGCCATGGGCATTACCGGCGAATACTCTATCATGCGCCATATCATGAACCCCTGTTGATTACGGGAATGGATGTGACGGGGATTAATGCTTTCTCCTAGCTTCTACAGCCAGCCCTTCTCGAAGATCTCCCTGGTATGATAAGAGATAATAATGGAAGCTCCTGCGCGAGCAAAAGCATACATTGTCTCCATCACAATGCCTTGCTCATCCACCATACCCTTTTCTGCAGCGGCCTTAATCATGGAATATTCTCCTGAGACATTGTAACAAGCCACGGGTACGGAAGAGTGTTCTGCAACATCCGAAATAACATCCATGTAAGCCAATGCCGGCTTCACCATTATAATGTCCGCACCTTCCAGCTCATCCAGTTCCGCCTCTCTTAAGGCCTCGCGGCCATTTCGAAAATCCATTTGATAGGTCTTGCGATCACCGTGGGATGGAGCAGAGCCGGCTGCCTCCCGGAACGGCCCGTAGTAATTAGAAGCAAATTTTACAGCGTACGACATGATGGGTGTATTCTCAAACCCCTCTGCATCCAACAAATCCCGAATGGCTCCCACCCTACCGTCCATCATATCACTTGGAGCCACCATGTCCGCACCTGCCTGTGCATGAGAAAGGGCCATTTTGGCAATCAGCTCAACTGAAGAATCATTGTGGACATACTCATCCCTGAGAATGCCACAATGCCCATGCTCTGTATATGCGCAAACACATACATCTGTAATAATGTACAGGTCAGCCCCGAACTTGGCTTTTAGTGCTCTTACGGCGGTACACACCACTGAATCTTCCTGATAACAAGAGCTGCCATCTTCTGTTTTTTTCTCTCCTACTCCAAAAAGCAAGATCTTGTTAATCCCCAGCTTTAATCCCCCCTCCACATCTTCCAGAAGTTCATCAATGGAGTAGTGATTGATACCGGGCATGGCTTCGATAGGTTCCACCACCCCATTTCCCGGAACCACGAAATATGGATAGATGAACATGTCTTTATGCAACCGCGTCTCTGCTGCCATTTCTCTGAGTATCGGATTTGCTCTAAGCCGTCTTGGTCTCTCAATCATCATGATTTTTTGGGTTGAATAGAAGCCGCAAAGACCGCCTGCGCCAGTCCGGCATCGCTGAAAGTCGAAGGCTGTGTAAATGCTCTGACTCCGTGATTATTGAGTTCATTCCCCGTCGCATTTCCCATAGCCACGACCCTCTGCGACGGCCCGATCAGGTTGTTCTTAAGATATGAAATGACATTCGAGGGACTGGTGAAGACCACAATATGGCTCATAGGCACCTTGATATCTTCATGACTTACGGTCTCATACACTACCAGGTTGATGACCTGGCCCTTCACCGCGAATTGTTCCTGCACAGCTCGCTTGCTTCCCCTGGCCATTGGAAACAGAACTATTTCTGATCCCACCAAGGCGGCGAACTGCTTACCAGTAAGCCGGGTATCAGTAGAATAGCCGATAAAGTCGGCCCTTAACCCTCTCTTACGCAGGGCAGCCGCCGTCGCTTTACCTATCACACCATACTTCACACCCTCAGGCGGATCAAATTGACCCAAGTAGTGATAGATGGCCTGCTTACTCGAGAAGAACACCCATGTGTAATCATCTCTTACCAGATCTTTCCTCACGGCTACCCGCTTGGTTTCAATCATCGATTTTCCATTCACATCAAAGCCGTTACCTACCAGTAAATTCTCAAAGCCGTCATCCCGCCGCATATCCCTCGTAATAAACACACTCGTCCCTTCGATATCCTGAAACCTCTGCACCAATCGCTCTCCTACCTTATTAGGATTGCGTGTCTCCGTATACAGCATCTTCGGCACTTTATCTGAACTCTCTGATTTTGCGGTCCACACCTCGAAGCCCTCTTCCTCCTCCTTTGCCCTGCAATAAACACCAATGGGCGTTTGGCATCCCCCCTGGAATTGGTTCAGGATATTTCTTTCAATTTCTGTCACTGCAGCCGTCTCTTCATCATTCAAGGCTTGCAGTTGTTTTTGCAGGCCCTTATCCTTTTCCCTGATCTGTATGGCGAGTACCCCTTGAGCCGGAGCTGGAATGAATTCTGTAGGGTCCAGAAGCTCAACGTGGAATGCAGAGAGATCCAAATCCAGCCTATTTACACCAGCGGCAGCAAGGACTATGGCATCGTATTCTCCATTTTGAAGCTTTTCTATCCTGGTTGGCACGTTGCCCCTCATGTCCTTCAATTTGACATCCTTTCTGAATCCTTTCAGAAAAGACTTTCTTCGCGCAGATGAAGTTCCTACTGTGGCACCGTCTTTTAATGCCAGACGCCGTTTGGTGTCAACAGCATTTTTATTAATGAGTATCAAATCGTTGGGCTCCTCACGAGTGGTAACTGCCGCAATTTGCAGGCCTTTTGGCTGTTCTGTTTCGAGATCCTTATGAGAATGAACGGCCAGGTCAATTTCTCCTTTCAACAGCGCCTCTTCTATCTCCTTTGTAAAGAAACCCTTGCCCTCCATCTTGTCAAAGCTCAGGTCCTGTACCAGGTCACCTTGCGTTTTAATCACCTTGATTTCCGCAGGGATCTTCAGAGCACTAAGCTTATCCTGAATGTAGTTCGCCTGCCAAAGTGCAAGGTCACTTCCTCTTGATCCGATGATTAGGTTTTTGCCCATAATGAAAAATGAATAAGCTATCCGAAAGGCAGCCTAGGACTTATCGAGCAACACTTCCTTCGCAATTTTCATGGGAACGGAGATATACTTTCGCTCTACATAATTAAGGACTTTGTCGAGCGTCTCTTTTGCTGCGGTATCCAGCTTTTCTACATCCTTGGCATATACCGTATTCACTGCAGTGTTAACGATTTCCTTGACCTTATCCGGCACTTCACTCATGGCTAACTCCACCTGACGCTGCTTATAGATCTTCTTAAACTCTTGCAGTGCATTATCTATAATTGCCTGGCATTGGACCAGCTCTCCTTTTCGTTGCTTGAGATTGCTTTCCGCAATGTCTTTGAGATTGTTAATGGCTACGAGATTGATATTGCTGTTCTGTGCTATTTCCGGATCAAAATCCGCGGGGACCGCCAGATCAATTACCAGCTTTCTATCCGTATCTCCATTGAGCATCTGCGCATAGAGTTCTTCAGTAATGATATAATCACTGGCACCCGTACAGGTTATGATCACTTCAAAACCCTGTCCCTTATCGCCAAGTTCTGCTAAGCTAAATGCTTGCCCGTTCAATTCCTCGGCAAGTAGCTGAGCATTGGCAAGCGTCCTGTTGAATACCACCAAATTATTGAATCCATGCTTCTTGAGATATTTGGCCATCGCGGTATTGGTTTGGCCTGCACCAATAATCAGCAACCTGGATCCAATATCAATGTTGAGCTCCCGAAGCTTGCGATAAGCCAGTGACACTACGGATACCGGGTGCTTTGCAATATCGGTTCCTGAATATATTTTCTTTGCCGTAACAATGCTGTGCCGGACTACCAGTCTGAGCAAGTCGCCCGTCAGGCCCAGTGCTTTAGAGAAGTCATAGGCGTTGCGCACTTGCGTAATGATCTCTCTCTCTCCCACCACCATGGAATCCAACGATGAAGCGACGTTAGTAAGGTGCAAGATGGCATCTGATCCCTCGTAAACATCCAGCTTCCCGACCAAATCCGCTATCTCTTCCTGCCCAAGATTATCATTGAAGGCAAGCAGGACCGACTTCAGGTAATTCTCGTCTAACTCAGAGTTGGTTTTAATCAAGAATTCAGTACGGTTGCATGTAGAAAGGTACATCAGCTCCTGCAGACCCAGGGTATTCTTTAAAAGCGCCAGCTTGGTGGCAAGTGCATCCCCTTCAGCATACAGCTTACCAATGTCCTCTGGCGAGGCTTTCTTAATGTTAAGAGATATGATCTTGAGACTATTCAATATGCAGCGCTGGAATATCGGTGCAATAATCCGGGAAAAGGGCTCAAGAAATGTCATGGAATTGTCAGTAGTTCAGAGGAAACGCATGATTTGATCAGTTTTGCGCCGCTAAACTCGCTTCTTGACACTATCCTGCACAATGCTTAAGTTTACAACATGCGGATGAAAATCATCTTGTTATGCTGCCTGATGGCAGGGCTGTTCGCAAAACAGGTGTGTTCCACACATGTGATCGGTGGGGATATCTATTACGAGTGTCTCAATCCAGCTATTGGCTCTTACCTCTTTACTGTCAAACTATACAGGGATTGCTTTACCGGGGTTCCGCCATTTGACGATCCTATTTTTGTTTCAATTTACATACGTGACTCTCTGGGAAATGACACCACCTTGTACACTATGATGGCCATGTCATTGCCTCCTAGTGATACTCTAGAGAACAATACCTACAATCCGTGCTTTTCCGCTCCACCTGATATTTGTGTTGAAGCGGCAGTTTACCAGTCACAACTCATATTACCACCAGGAACATACCACCTCACTTACCAGCGCTGTTGCCGAACTCAAGGAATATTGAATATTCCGAATCCGCAATCAGTAGGCTTTGGATTTGATATTGTGGTTCCCGACGCAAACCTGGCTGTTTGCAATAGCTCACCAGCATACAATAATTATCCGCCCACGATTCTTTGTCTTGATGAACCATTTGTGTACGATCATTCAGCTACAGATCCCGATGGGGATTCTTTAGTGTACTACCTCTGTGCTCCCAATGATTACGATCACCTTACCTGGGGTTTTGTCCCTAACCCCTCCGGACCACCAAGCAGTAATGAGACGATGAATTACATCAGTCCGTTTGATTCCCTTTACCCAATTACAGCAGCGGTGGACTCCTTCAAGATTGATCCGGTGACCGGTTTACTGACCGGAACACCTACTCAAGCAGGCAGATATGTTGTGGCAGTATGCTGCTCTGAATACCGTAACGGAGTGCTGCTATGTACTAATAGCAGGGATTTTCAATTCAATGTAGCGGCTTGCCTCTCTGATCCACTTACCTATTTCTCGTGGGCAGCTGATACCAGTGATCCTTGCATGATGAACTTCACTTATGGAGGAAATTCTGTTGCCTCATATTCATGGGACTTTGGCGTCGATACACTCAGTACGGATACTAGTAGTCTTGAAGACCCCAGCTATATATTTCCGGATTCAGGTACCTATACTGTCTCACTTATTGTCAATGCAGCCGTTTGTCCGGATACTTTTGAGGTTTCCTTAAGTATCTCTGGTTGTCCCTTTGTATCAGTATCAGAACAGAGAGCAACGCAACAGTTACAAGCATATCCCAATCCCGGCTCTGGGACCTTTACGCTGAATTTTGGAGCGAAAGACTATAAAGGAGAATTAGAAATCCAGGTTTACCATATGGATGGCCGTCAAATAATAAAGAGAAACATGGTCTCCGCAAGCGCTAAAAACAGATATATGAAAGTAGAAACAGGCAAAGAGATACTGACTAAGCGGTTAATCGTGCTGTAGAGTCCACTCGTGATTGTCATTAACCGCACCTTTGTCAATTAGGTATATCTTGTAGCGCTCAGGAAATCGTAACAGTAGCCCGTCAACAATGGAGCAAGATGCCAGTATATTTAAGCAATTACTACGATCACCAAATTAGTTGTATATTGTTTTGAATACAAACCCGGGAGTTACTTATGAAATCACTTATGAAAGTACTATGTCTCATCATATTAGGCAGTGTGCTGTCAATTGGTCAAGGGTGCAGGAAATGTTACGATTGCGAGGTGCGCGATACGGCAACTGATGTGCTATTGGAATCTGAGAGCTTTTGCGGAAAAAAGAACAAAAAAAACTACGAAGAAAGAGGCAATGATGAAACTCTTGACACTTATACTACCTGTGTTCAACAATAAATCAGATAACCTTTTATGAAAAAGAACAGCCTATTAGAAAAGATTGTAATTCTTGTACTCTTTCTGGCAATTAGCAACAGCTGTAAGAAGTTGGAATGGGATGATTTGGAGAATCCATATTACTGCAGCGGTGGTGATGGTATCTTATGTGACGTTGCAGGCGTGGCTGGTGAAACAGGAGGGAGCGGCGAAGGTAAGTCTGCACGGATCGCGTTCTTGTATTGGCCAATGGACATTGTCGAAGACTCACAAGGAAGGATTTTGATCGTTGATTTCAATAATCACAGTGTGCGTAGAATAGAAACAGATGGCACAATTTCCCGAATAATTGGTTCAGGATTACTTGGAGACAATCCAACTGGACCAGCTACCTCCATAAATTTAAACCATCCTGCTGAAATTAAGATCGGACCAAATGGTGACTATTGGCTATCAGCATGGCATAATTGGAAGATTAAAAAAATTGATCAAACTAGCTGGCAGGTCACCTCGCCCATCGGTACCAGCCAAGGTTTCGCAGGTGATAGCGGAACCGCAGATACCGCGAAGCTAAATTTGCCTTCAAGCTTGGTATTTGACACTCAGGGTAACATCTTTATTACAGATCAAGGGAATCAATGCATCCGCAGAGTGGACGCTGTATCGAACATTATTACAACATTCGCGGGTAGTACGTCAGGCTATGCCGATGGTATTGGTAATACAGCACAGTTTGCGTTTCCAGCGGGATCTAATGCTGGCCCAGGCGGCAAAATTGCTTTGACCAATGATGGAACACATCTCATTATGGCTGATACGGAGAATAACAGAATTCGAAAAATTGATATCGCTACAGCAGAGGTGACGACTATTGCTGGTACAGGCGCAGTCGGGTATTCTGGTGATGGCGGGGCTGCTACTGCTGCTGCTCTCTATTGGCCCACAGATATTGCAATCGGCCCGGATGGATCTATATACATTGCCGATGCCAAAAATAACGTTGTGCGGAAGATAAACGGATCGGGAATTATCTCTACTGTTGCAGGAACTGGAGGAGAAGGATCTTCTCCTAACGGCACTATGGCTACTTCAGCTCTCCTATATCAACCTCATGGAATATATGTTTCTGCTGATAATACTCTCTACATTGCAGACACTCGTAATCAGCAAGTTAAGAAGGTAAAGAACCCGTAACAGATCCTTTGAGATCACAGCTAACATATATAGTGATGCTAGCTGCGTTAGGCCCATTTATACCGAGTTGCACTTACGACAAATCCGAGCCTGATACACAAGAGTTCCCAGCTGATATTGCCAGCATTATTCTCACCAAATGTGCCTCTACGGGCTGTCACGATGACCAAAGTAAGGAAGCAGCTGGAGGGCTTTCCTTGAGCTCCTGGAACAATATGTTTTTAGGGGACAGGTCTGGGGCAGTGGTTGTTCCTTATCAATTCAGGCAGAGTGAGATCTACCTGTTTACCAATACCTATGCAGATTTAGGGGTAACAAATACGCCTGTTATGCCTTACAATCAAGAGCCCCTCTCCAGACAGGAAGTACTCAAATTACGCTATTGGATAAATGAGGGTGCTCCTAACAAGGATGGATTCATCAAGTTTTCAGATGATCCCTATAGAAAAAAATACTACGTTGCCAATAGAGGCTGCGACCTGGTGGCTGTTATGGAACTAAGTACAAATCTAATAATGCGATACGTGCAAGTTGGGAACTCCATTTTTATTGAATCTCCGAGCCAGATCCTAATTTCACCTGATGGCGAATACTGGTATGTCGTCTTTTCGGAGGGAGATATTATTCAAAAATTTCGAACGTCCGACGATAGCTTTGTAAGCTCCCTCTACCTGGGATTTGGCGAATGGAATTCGCTTTGTATCACCGCGGATTCCAGGTATGCTTTTGTAGTCAATGGAGAAGCTGATGGCCAGATTGCAATCGTTGACTTAAGCGACTTATCCTTACTCAAAATGTACGGCGGCGGAATGCTGTTTCAATCTCCCCAGGGAGTCAGTGTAAATGACAATTCAGATGCTGTTTTCATTGGATTCAAAAGTGGGAACTTTTTATACAAAATGGATATCAGTGATATGTTAAACGCTACAATAGATACCGTGGTTCTTGAAGCAGGCCAACCTGCCAGCACAATTTCAAAATATGATCCGAAGATTGTCTTCCTTCACCCCAACCAAAGCAAGTATTTTGTCATTTGCCCTGGTACCAATGAGGTTCGTGTATTGGACACAAGCACGGACAACCTGATAGCAGTCATTGCTGCGGGCACACATCCACAGTCGTTTTCCTATAGCTCGTCTTTCGATTATTTATTTATTGCTAACACAGAAGATACTGTTTCGTTCGCGGGTAAAAGAGGGTCTGTATCGGTACTCGATTGCCAATCCAATGCTTTAATTCAGACTATCTATACTGGCGCACAACCATATGGTATGGCTATTAATGCAGTCAATCAACAACTTATCGTGGCTAATAGAAACTTTAACTCTGATGGCCCCAAACCTCATCATGCTACAGAATGTGAAGGAAGGAATGGGTATCTGACTTATCTCGATATCAATTCGCTGACAATGGTAGCTGGTAAAAAGTACGAAATTTCAGTTGATCCAAATTCGGTTCAAGTCAGGTAACACGAGCCGGCACCTGCTGACTCTTTCAAGATTGATCCGGTTACAGGATGGCTAATCAAGCCGGAAGATCTGTAGCGGCCGTGTGCGTTTCGGAATATCAGGAACGGTGTTTTATTGTCAACAGATAGCAGGGATTTCCGGTTTAATGTAGCTGCCTGCATGGAATATCCACTATCATTGCAGTACACCTGGGCGCTGAACTTCAATGATCCTTGCATGGTAAATTTCACTTATCAGGGCAATCAGGGCGATATTCAAATTCATGTTGATCACATGGATGGCAGACAGGTATTAAGGAAATTTGTGGCCACTCCAAAAGTTGACACCCCTCGTACACTGGATCTGAAAGGAATATCAAGAAATTTATCTCTTGAAAGCAGAAACAGGAAAAGAGATACTGAGTAAGCGGCTAATCGTGCTGTAGGAGCCTATTTTTCCTCGTCGTTATCTGCATCTTTAAATGCATCGTCCAGCGTGGCGTCTTTCTTTTTAATGACAACCTTAGTCTTGCCAACAACCTTGATCTCGGTACGCCGGTTCATCTGCCGGCCTTCCGGGTTATCAGTGCCATCCGGATTGGTGTTGTCGGCAATGGGAGTGCCTTCGCCGTAGCCCTTGGCAACCAATCGATCTTTGGGAATACCGTGTTTCTTAAGATACTTCACAACGCTTTCTGCCCTGCGCTGCGATAACTTTTCATTGTAAGCATCTTCACCCTTGCTATCGGTGTGGGCGCCCAGCTCCACCACGATACTTGGGTTGATGTTCAGGATATCAACAAGTTTCTCCAGGGTCCGATTAGACTCATCCCTGAGAGTTGCCTTGTCAAAGTCATAATAGATATCCTTCAAAACGATAATCTTATTCAGCTCCAGCTTTTTCAGTGGGATCCATCGGTGCAATGTGTCTGACTTCGTTAAGCCCAGCGTATTTGCCCACTCCTCATTGGGGAAGTACCCTTCCTTGGTAGCTTCAATTTTGTAGTTCTTGTTTTGCTTGAGCGTGAAGAAATACTCTGCCTCTGTAGTAATATGCGCCTCATTAATCAAAATCACCGACGAGTCCTTATCTACCTGATATAGCTTGACGTCATAATCAGTGAGAGATGTCATGGTTGAGTCATCCGCATCATAGGCGAATTTATCAACAGCAAATTTCGGTATCAACCCTCTATCCCAGGAGTATCGAAAGATATCATCGCAGCAAGTTTCTGACTTTAGCGCTATTGTACCTATCCTATTAGAGACTAAATAACCGCCTTCTTCAGAGGCATCAGCAACGAAGTACATGTCATCAACCCGTGAATTAATTGGAAAACCAGCATTTTCAGGCTTGGTCCATTTCCTCATCTTTCCTGAAGTATAGAATATATCATATCCCCCCATTGAAGGATGTCCGTCAGAGCTGAATGAAAGAACATGTGAAGTTGTGTTAAAAAACGGTGTGATCTCATCACCTACCGTATTGACCTTCCTTCCAACATTACGGGGTTTTTTATATTCACCTTTTGAAGTAATCTCCGAATACCAAATATCTCTTCCTCCCTCGCCATCTGGACGATCGGATACAAAATAAAGGATCAGTGACTTTCTTTTCTTGTCTTCAGCTACCGCCGGATGCGTATTTGTATAGCCCTGCAAATTAATTTCCTCATTTAACTTCTTGCCCTTAGACCATTCACCGTTGGCATAATCTGAAACAAAAATGGCACAAACAAGAGCCCCTGCATCATTGGGCTCACATTGGGTGTAGAACAACTTCGATCCATCAGGTGTGAAAACACCATTGGCAACGTCCATTTTTGCAAAATTCACATTTTCAGGTAACGGCTCACCCTTTCCCCATCTCCTACCATCTCTTATAGATTGATATAGTTTGAATCGCCCCACTTTACCTTTCAACTCCTCAGACCGAATAATGGTGTCTGACCTGAGTGAAGCGTACATCAGCTTGTTACCTTCAAATGGCATTGGCGACGATTCAGTGTACGCAGCGTTGACCTCATTGCCCATGTGAATGACCACCACATTCAACGGTTTCTCCATCGCCTCTATCGCATAATCACAGCCAGCGATCTCATTCTTAACCTTCTTTTTATAAAGAGGTGCATCAAAAGACCGGTAAGTTTTGATAAAGTCTGCAAATGCAGTTTTTGCCTCTGGGTATTTGCCATTCATCTTAAGAGTAAGTGCGTACTTGTAGTGCGAGAAGGGGTACAGGGCCTTGTTCTTCTCCATTACCAGTTTGTAGTTCTGGTTGGCCATTTTATAATCCCTTGAATAGAAATAGGCTTCTGCCAATTTATAGGTTACATCCACATTCTCAGGCTGATCATCAAGCACCTCTTCATAATAATGCGTAGCATCGTAGAAATAACCTTCCTGGTAAAATTTGTCAGCGATTTTAAGCTTGTTTTTCCATGTCAAGCCTGTGCCTGCTCCACTCTGCATGCCTGTTCCGCAACCCCAAGCCACCATGGCTACCAGGAGCACGATCAAAACTTGCACTTTATGTGATTTACGTGATATCATAGTCTCTTACAAGGAACTGAGCGTTTAATACCCAGCTTAGGATTCGTATTGAATATGTAAATTACAGATAGCTCTATCGCTCCTCGACCGCCACTGGCGTTGCTAAGCGAAGATATATTGATATCATAGCTTAGAGCAGCGCGATAGTTATTATAAGCCAGGCCTGGCACAAGGATCAGTGCATCTGTAGATCGATACCACAAGCCCAAGTACGCTACGATGTTGGTAAGCGGAACATCCTTAACTACATATCCTACATCAGAACCAATCAGGTACTCATAAGCCTTGGCCTGGCCTGTGAAGAGCACACCGGGATGGATACTAATTAGCGGACTGTAGATATAATCTGCGCCCAAGGTAAGCGACATTCTGGTATTCAAAGCATTGTCATCTACACCAAAGAACGATTCTGAAGGTTGATTGAGGTTGAACATTGAAAATCCAGCGTTCAGGTCTAGCTTGTCGTTATACTCCATCTGGTAGCCAACCCCCGCATGAATAGCCGGATAGGCAATATTGGTTTCGACAAAAGTCTCATTGCTGCTCAGCTCATCATTGTAGAAAACACTGGTGTACTGATTGCCAAATTTGAGCTCATCGTAATTTATGCCTTTCTGAATTACGCCACCTTGTAACCCAATGCTTATAAGCTTCTTCCCATCAGCATCCAACTTATAGTGATATGCCAGATTACCATATACAGCTTGCGTGCTGAATATTGCAGTTCCTGCCTTGTCTGAATAAAGTACCATGCCGGCACCCCAACTATCGTTATCCAGCAATCCCTTTGTGAAGTACTTGTCGAAGAACCCCGAAGTGGTTGCATATGGCTTGATAAACGAGGACCACTGGTTTCTGTAGTTAATACCTGCACGATAATCACCTTCAAAATTTCCCGTATTGGACGCATTCAGCATTAGCGGCGCCTGGCGATACTGAGAGAAATGGACATCCTGAGCCATGGCATCTTGCACCATTATCGCGGATGCAAATAGAAAAAGGGTGGTGATAATTCGGCGATGGACTTGCATATACTTACTTATCTGATTAGCGCAATATCCCCGGAACCCTCCACGAGGTTACCAAACATGGATTCTGCCTTGAAATAGTACGCATAATTCCCAATTTCCTGTGGTTCGCCCTTGAACATACCGTCCCAACCTTCGGTTAGATCAGCTGTTTCAAAAACAAGCTGCCCCCAGCGATTAAAAATCTTAAACTCGAGCAATTTTTGCACACCGAGATGAAGCAAAAATATCGTATCATTCTCTCCATCTGCATTTGGTGAAAATGCATTCGGAATCGTCACTTTAGGATCTTCGACAAATACCTTTACGGTATCCCGGCTCAAGCATGAGTCTGGGGACATTCCAAGAACAACATATTCAATGTCATCAGGAGGCAACGCGATCGGATCAGCAATATATGCATCATCCAGATAGCTGGTTGGCGTCCAGGAATAACTTATCCCTCCGTTTGCTTCCAATTCAGCGTCCTGCCCTACCGTTACGTAAACATCTTCTCCTGCATCTATTTCTGGTATGTCAAAAAATGAAACAATCTTTATAGCTGTATCGACACAACCGTTGGATGTTGTAATTATCAGTTTAGCTGTGTAAGTTGTCCAACCACTATAAGTATGCACGGTGCTCTGGTTCATCGAATCTAACCCTCCATCCCCGAAAAGCCATTTCCATTTCACAATTGGCCCAGTGTAGGCATTGGTATCAGATGCATCCAGGAAATCTACCGGCAAATAGGGGCAGACCTTTGCCCAAAGGAAATCAGACTTTAATGGATTTGGCGGTGTTACGTCGATCGTCAAGGTATCTGCGCAGTAGTAATCCTCATTCACTACCAGCGTTACCGGATAGGTTCCTATAGCAGGATAAGTATAAGAAGGGTTCTCCAAGTCACTGGTGTCAGAAATAAGTGAATCAACACCGAAGTCCCAGCCATAAGAAGCCACTGTGTTACCTTCATAGGTGAAGTTCAATGTTAAGTTATCACAGGGGTCTGGTTCATATGAGAACTGTAGTAAGGGATCCTCCAGGCAGGTGGCAATATTGAACTGAAAGTCTCGGCTATTAGTAGATAGCAGCACTCCGTTCCTATATTCCGAGCAGCATACCGCCACGACATATCTACCTGCTTGAGTAGGTGTTCCAGTCATTAAACCGGTCACCGGATCAATCTTAAATGAGTCAACTGGTGCCCAAATAGGGTACAGTGAATCGTAAGGCGCAGTATAAGGCGGAGTGAAATTGGTATTTGGATCACCTGAGGGGTTTGGAATAATTCCCAAAACAAAATTGTCATAATCGTTTGGAGCACATAGGTAGTATACTAAGGAGTCTCCATCTGGATCAGTTGCTGAATGATCGTATTCAAACGGCGCATCCAGGCAAATAATGGTCGGAGGATAATTATTGTAATAAGGCGAGCTGTTACAAACAGCCAGGTTTGTGTCTGGTACCACTATGTCAAATCCATATCCTACCCCTTGCGGGTTGACCAAATTTAAGATTCCCTGATTCCTACAGCAGCGCTGATATGTTAAGTAGTATTCTCCAGGGGGAAGTATGTAAATCTGTTCATAAACCGCCGCTTCATTACAGAGATTGGGTGGGGCATACAGGCAATAATTATATGTGTTGTTATCCAACGTGTCAGAAGGTGGCAATACCATATCCATCTGAATATAGAGGACGAAGTTACCTGAGGTATCACGGGTATAGATAGAAACAAAAATAGGATCGTCAAATGGCGGAACCCCGGTAAAACAATCCCTGTATAGTTTAACGGTAAAGAGGTAAGATCCAATAGCTGGATTGAGACACTCGTAATAGATCTCTCCACCAATCATGTGTGTGGCCCTGCATTCCTCTGCCGAGAGACTTGAAATCAACAAGCCCAAAATAAGCAATATATGGTGTGGTCTTTTCATTAATTAATAATATACTTTTCAAACATTAAAAATGAGGACAAGCGACATCTTGAACAATTGACTTACTCGATTCGAGAACATAGATCAGTGCTATTTCAAAACTTCCCTGCCCCTTACTTGTTTCACGCAAGGTTGAGATATTTACATCATAGCTGATCCCTAAAGTGAGGTTGTAATATTCCATTCCTGCCATAACAATGGCAGCATCAGCGTTAGACCAGCTACGATACCAAGTGCCTAATCTCAATGCAGCTTTCTCTGAAGTGTTGTACCTCACCGCCAATCCAATGTTTGTCTCAGTTGACGCCTTCTGTAACATAAACAGGGCGCTGGGAAGAATATCCCACTCCTTGGTAACTGTAAACGACCCGCCAAATTGCAGCGCCGTACGATTCGAGAGTACATTAGACTCACCGGTCGTTAAAAAATTGACCTGTGGTTGAGATAAATGGAAGGTTGAAACACCTAAGAAGACCTTTATCGTTTCCGAGTAGATGTAGTTGTAAAGTATCCCTGCATTCACATCCATATAGGCCAAGCTTGTAGATTCAAAGGCTTCCTGCCCTGAGCCCGTCGGAATATCGCTCAGGATCTCATCTCCAAATCTTAGCTTCATACGATCGAATGACATCTGCGTAAATCCCGCCTGAATCCCAAATGACATGAGCTGCTTACCATTTCCCAATAGATCCCTGTGATAAGCCAACGAACCTGTAGCACCTGAAGTTTGCAGGTCACCGGTTCCGGCTTTATCGGAAAACACCATTACGCCAAACCCGGTCATATCAGCCGCTTTCATCTGCTTATCAAACACGTGCACATCATAAGATCCGGAATACGTAACATATGGCGAGCCCCCACTAGCCCGTTTCCACTGTGTTTTATAATTCGAAGCAATTCTGTGTTTGCCATTGAAGAATCCCGTTTGGGCAGGATTCATTGTCAGCGGAGAGAAGTAGAATTGCGAAAAATGAATATCCTGAGCCTCAACCTCCGAGAACCCTAGAAAGAGGGCTCCTACAGTTATGATACATGCTAAAGTGTTCTTCATTGAAATCGGTTATACTTTTTACCAAATTATTTGAGCAGTGAAACATTGCCAGAAATTGGCCCAATCTGCGCACCTTTGACCGTCTGTGCCTCCAGCAGCCAAACATAAACTCCAACTTCCATTTCCTTGCCGTTGTTTCTGTTAGTTCCATCCCATCCACCATTTGGATAGATGATCTCATCACGTGAAGTAGCTTCAAAGATCAGCTCACCCCAACGATTGAAAATCTTAAATACGATCGTTTCTACAGCGTCACCTTCCCGTCCTCCCACGTCAAAGACATAGAGGTTGTTATTCTCGTTCACGCCGCTCCCATTTGGCGTGAAGGCATCAGGTACTTCAGGCTCAAAAAGGAATGAGATCACTTCCACGGTGATACTGACACTATCCATACAGCCATCCGCATCAATAATAACCACCATATATGTTGTAGTAGTATCAGGTGAGGCAATTGGGTTAGGGCTACTTGGATCACTGAGTCCGGTAGATGGTGTCCAGGTATAGGTTACCCCGCCCGTAGCATACAATACCACTTCATCACCCCTAAATATCGTGGTGTCATTGTTCACATCAGCTAACGCTGAATTCACCGTTACCGTTGCTGTATCCGTCCGGTCAGGACAGATAGAGTCATAGGCTACCGTTATCACATAATCCGTAGTGAGTGTTGGATAGGCCAAAGGATCTGAAATAGTAGTGTCGCTTAGGCCTAACGAAGGTGTCCACGTATAGGCTGTCGCTTCAGGTGCAAACGCATCCAATTGCGTCGTATCACCGATACAAATTTCAGCATCAATAGTCTCCAATTCTGGTAATGCTACAACAAATACCGTAATGGTATCCATATCCGGACATCCATCATTGTCTACATGTACCGTAAAGGTGATGTCCGAGTCTGCTTCAAAGGTGTACGTATCCGTGTTAGCTGTTACAAGGGTTTGCTGCAACGTATCACAATCTACCATCCAGGAAAAGTTATTATAGGAAACCCACTGATCATTGCTCGCCGTTAACGTAACCCATTCTCCTTCACACACTACGGTATCCGGATACGGACTCAGTATCAAATTCGCCGTAGGTGATACAATAATTGTAGTTGAATTAGAGGCAGAGCCACAGCTGCCCAATGCGGAGAGTTCAATTTGCGCCGGGCCAAATCCCGTCCAGGCAATGGTAATTTCGTTATTCGAAAGGTTTATCACCGTTCCAATGTTAAAGTTATCAAGGAACGTCCAGTCAAAATAGGTGCTTGAGATATACGGTGCCTGCATAATTTCCGAATTCTCCGAACAATACCTTATGGTATCGCTAAAGTTAGAGGTGTACGTTGTAGTATCCCCCACACACACCGTTCTATCCCCTTCAATGGTCACATCCGGTGGACCCTGGATATAGAAATACACAGGCCCAGATTGCGGCCCCACGCAGTAGCCATCCTGAGAGAAACCAAAACCCGGAAACCCTTTTTCAACCTCTTGAATCGTAACGAAGTAGGATCCAGTTGGCCAATCAGTAAATGGCGCGAAGGTAATGTTAGGCCAGGGGTGAATATCAGGGTTCCAGAGGAAATATCCATAAATCTGATTTTCGTAATTAAACTCTACCACATAGTTAGAACTCTGAACCTGCGGGCTAATGAGTTGCAGGCCAATATTGTCTGAGGCAGCGCAAATCGTATCAGCAGGCTGCCCATTTTGATCGACTATATTAAAGCTGACTACCTGGCCTGATATACCACTTACAGAGAACCTGATAAGTGACCCTAAGAGATTTGTTGTATCCAACGGTGCGGTTACATCGTCCTGCTCAGTAGATACTATGCGCATATAGTACATGCCCATTTGATAACCCATAGCCTGGTACATGGTGAATCCAGGAACACAAAGCTCTATTTCCCCACTTTGGGTGTCGAGACTCCATCCCAATTCGCCTTCGCTGATGATCGTCATGGCCGGTGGATACATCGGAGGGTCACCCGGTGATAGAATTTGCACCCTGAACTGATTACAGGTATCGTAGAACAATGATGGATCAAAGGAATTAATCTGGTAGGGAACAATAATGCAAACGTCACCTGAATCAATCACGGTTAAAGAAACATCGTAATATCCACAAGATGCAAAACTGTGATTCGGAATATCCCCTTTGATAGTATCCCCTAAGGCGAGTGCTTCTATAAGGTCAAATGGATTGACACCATCATCATATATGGTATGCTTGGTGTTTAAGGTATCCAACTTACAAGAGGAAGCGTCATATGACGTGTCGATTCCGCCCCAAATTGTATTTAGATTTCCATCGTCAAAGTCCCAAACCCAAGACTTCTTGACCACGTCCGAGTCGTGCATTCCGACAGATAGATCTGTAAAACTCACTGAACTACCTGCTACGGTGTATGAGAAATCCGCCAGAAGATGCCCGGCTCTTACCGTCATGGTCTTCTTCGAAGTACAGCAATTTTTAGCCGTCATAGTCAACGTAACATCCCAGCTTCCAAAACAATCCCAGTATTCATGAACCGGGTTAGGGTCACTTGATGTCCACCCATCTCCAAACTCCCAAAACCATGTCGCTGAATCAGACGGCAAGGACTGAGAATTCTCTGAAAAAGACACAACTGTAGAGTCAACAGTGAAGGAGAAGTCAGCCACCAGATTGCCGAGCACGACATCCTTATCTACAATATTGATACAACCATCGCTTGTAACAAGCTGTATATTATAAACGCCCTGGCAGTCAAAATACAATGACGGGTTCACGGTATCTGCTGGAAATATCGGAACGCCATTCACTATCCATGTTCTTCCAATTGCTCCCAATCCAGAGCTTGTGATGTCAATTGTATAATCATATTCGAAGAGACTATCGACCAAGATTGTATCCACAAACGAGCAAGTATTTTGATCGAAGTAGGTTGAGTCAGTCGTCTCCAGACCTACAAATACCTCAACTGTAGCAGTGGTATAGGTGAAGTCAATTGAATTGGTAATACTAACAGGAACTGTTTCCGTGTACGTGGCCCGGCATCCATCCGTGATACATACGCTGATATCTTCCCCATCATTGGTTTTGATGTCACAGTGCATAATACAGAATGGCCCCCAGACTTCAGCAATCCCCGGTGGGTCGGTAGATACCACTCTAAGATAATAATTACATCCTTCAGGCAGTAGCTGCCCGTTCACCGAATCCGGTATCGTGCCGCTGATAGAGCCAGGAGACTGCAGTGGATATATCGCAGGGTCATGGGTTTGGGTACTCGGCATAGGCCCACCTATCACCTCAGGATCAGCGAAGCTGCCTGATGAGTCCGATAATTCCAGCACGTAGTTATTCGCGGGATTATAAGCACCGAATGAGAAGAACTTCACATCTATTACGCTATATAGGCATATTGCCTGTTGATTCACCGGTAGTCCCCCGGGATTAGCTGGATTCGCCGGATCATAATTAGGATCTTGTAGCACAGCCGGGGTACTTGCTATACTGGTTGTTTCCGAACACGTATCTATAACCGTAAAACACCCCGTGTCAGGTATTCCTGTAATCTCGGGTGGAGTAAGCCTGTCTATACGGAAACAGTAGCAATCTGCAGGAGGCACCGAAGTGGGAATGAGGATGGTACCCGAAACTACGTAATTGATATTTGGAAGAAGCGTTCCAGTTCCAAATGTTGCAAGCGCCGTAGCATTATTAAAGTCGCAATTGGAATCAGAAAGGATGATCGCATAAGTACCTGGGCACAAGGAATCTGTTAGGGTAAAGAAAAACTGCATGAAGTTATCTACGGTCTCCTCATGACAAACGGTATCAGGGCTAATAGACATTGCTATAATATCAGAACTAGGCATATTTTGATCGTACTCTCCAACAATGATAATGTCATCTATACCAAAGGGCAGCTGGTCTGCACTGTTGATTCCGTCGTTGGTCCACTTCCAGGCAAAAGAAAGGTTGTTCTTGTTGATGAAGTTACCGTTCTCCACCCTCGCAAATTTCCACCTATCTGTACCGCAATATCTCGCTGCATTTCCGCAAGGTGCTGCATCCAACTTATTGGTAGGAAGCCAAGGCCCAGAAGCACCTGTAGTACTGTAATAGACTTCACCGTAATCCCCCGGAGAACCCAATCCTACCCACCAAAAATTCAAGAAAACCTTCGAATATCCTTGCGTACAGATGCCATTTGACATTACCGTCCATCGCTCCGTTGCCACATTGGGGTCATAATTACAATTTTGTGCTGCACTGCCCAGATCGCGTATGTGTAAGTAGTTTCCTCCTGGGTTTGAGATCTGTCCTATGCCTCCGTACGTGGAATCCTGTGGTGGCGTGTCCATATATAGACCCTGCCCATCATAATCGTTGTTGGTTATCCACATATTGGTACCATAATTTGGGGTGGTATTGAAATTCTCCGCAAGGCTAACTGAGAAAAGATTTGGAGGACTGTCAAAATCAATCCATCCCAAAATTGCCTGCTGTGTTTGAGAATAAGTGGCTAAGTTGCTTCCAAACAACAACAGGACGATGGTGATATATGTGTTTATTTTCATTGAACTCTTATTAAAACATTTCATCAGACAAGGTTCTATTCCAGGATAAGTTTTTCTACAAATAACTGGTCTGCACTATTAGTGATTCTTACGAAGTACACGCCAGAAGCTTCGCGTAACATGTCAAATACCTCCGTATGCACGCCGTGAACCTGTATTACTTCTTCAAATATTTCACGGCCCATAAAATCAGTAATCGAGATCTGGTATTCTTCCCGATAGTTGTTTCCAAAAACAATATTAATACGGTCATGTGTAGGGTTCGGACTAATTGCAATATGTGACACGTAAGATACTGTAGATATGCCAGTGGTGTCACCAAGCACAACTATTGTGAAAGTAGCACTGTCCATACAACTGGTAACTGAGTTGCTCACTTGAAGTATCACGGTGTATGTTCCGGGAGTAACGTAGGTTGTTGTTGGGTTTTCCCAGGTCGATCCTCCTGTATTACCAAAGTCCCACAGCCAGGTGTCTCCATTTCCCCCGCTGTTACTTTCAAACTGTATTGTATTGCCTTCATATATGGTATCAGGCCCGGTAATACCCGCTACAATAGGATCTATGTCTATCGTTTGACTCAAAGTATCCGCACCAAATTGGTTGGTTACTATTAAAGATACGTTATATGTACCCGGAGCATAGATATGGGTTACTACAGGTCCACTTGAATCGATAACCCCATCACCGAAGTTCCATACCCATGAAGTTGGGAAGAACGTGGATTCATCTGTAAACATAACTTCGCCTGTACAAACATCTACTGATTCGTAAGAGTATGTCGCTTCGGGAGGCAATGCGGTTTCGATTATCATCACACCATAGTCCTCTACCTGCCCAAATCCCAATGTATCACAGGGACCAGGCGCTGTGAATGCAAAATAGTCTGATGCGATTCTCATTCTCAGAATGGTATCAAACACGACACCCTGAGGCACTATGAACTGAGCACTATGTGTTTGAACTGCATCGTCAGTACTTATAACTAGCTCAGACACATCAAATATACCATCGTTATCATAGTCGATCCAACCCCTAACTGACTGCTTCCACACGGGCCCGGTCTCAACTTCCAATAGCTGGCTTGACCCAGACATTACAGTGGTAAAGTATGCACAGCTATAATCGGCATAGGCCTCTATCAATGTTCCGGTAGGGTTAGAAATGGTGTTGAAGGTAACATCATAAATTCCCACGTCATTGTTTACCTCCAGTACTGATGGGATACAGTTTGCGTTTACCAGCCCTTCGACTGTAATATTGAAGTAATCCGGTTTGGTCACTGTATCTGCCCCACAGGCATTGGAAACTATCAGGGATACTGTATACTTTCCGGTATCTGAGTACACGTGAAGCGGGCTTTCTGACGTATCAGTATTCCCATCCCCAAAATCCCATAGCCAGCTCGACTTACAAGCCATATTGCTATCCACAAATGAAATGGCCGATCCTGTACAGGAACTAGCTGTATCTGCCGAAAATTCAGCTGAAGTGGGATCTCCTTCTCTTATAGCTATATCATCTATACATATATCACTAGTGAAGCTGGTGCCCGTTTGTCCTATAAATTTGAATTGTACAATGCCACCAACGGAACACGGCACAGGTATTTCAAGCAAGAACCACGGATCAGCATTTTGAGTTTGCTGTGGCCCAGCGATACCACCTATAGCGATCCAATTGGCTCCATCAAAGACTTCCACCAGCAAATTGCCCATGGTTAGTCCAAACATGTGATACCATACCTCAAGCACAGGACTGCATACAGAGTCAAGATCAATGCAGGGGCTGAGCAGTTCTGCGGTCATATTAGAAAAGCCAGAAGCTTCTGTGTAGAGATAGATGCCTGTACCCGTGGTGTGATCACCATTGGGTCCTGTTCCAGTTGATCCAGTGGTACCAGTATTCACCGTCCAGTCCATATCGTCACCTGTAGCATTGGTCCACCCGTTAGCCAGTGTTCCCGGGAATCCAGGGGTAAAGGTTTCCATATCCTCTAAAGATGGATATGAGTTTATTGAAGCCAGCACAGAGACCACTTGATAATTCTTAATTGTATCGTTTATATTATTGGTGTCAGCACTAAGTCCAGTCCATGCTTCCAGCACATACGTTCCCGGAGCAGAGAAATCACCAGTGGCAGAGAATGATAAACTTGTGGTAGCTCCCGGGGCAAGCGTTGCGAAAATGGTGTCAACCAAAGGCGCTCCCCCATCAATATTGTAGAACACGGGGAATGTATCTTGTGATAACAGTCCGAAGTTCTTAACATCAACATTGATTACCTCAGACGCTTCCAGGCCACATCCGGAAATCGGAGTATTGATAGCTATCACACCTACGTCATCAGGTTGGGGGTCAGAAATATAAATGACATAGTCCTCTGTTTCACCAAACGTAGCAAGAGAGCAGTCATCACTCGCCAAAGGTTCTGCAAAGTAGATGCAACGCACCCTCATCGCTGTTGTACCGACAGAAGAGGTTAAGGGAATTGCAACACTACCCGTTACGGCACTTATGTTAGCAGGCGAAGAGAAAACAAACTCACCCGCATCCGAGAAATCACCATCTATGTTAAAGTCGATCCATACACCAAATCCCTGGGCAAAAGTACTTCCGGGGGTAAGCGTAATAGGGAAGGTATTACCTCGGGTGACAGATGCAGGAGGGGAGCTATAGAAGATATAGTTATCGGGATTACCGTTGCAGCCAGTACCAGTATTAATGATTCCCGCAAACTCCACTCCATCAATAAAATCACCTGACGTACACAAGACGCTGAAAGTTGGGATGCAACAGACCAAGGGATTGTCCACCAAATAACCCATTGTACTATCATTTGTCATATCCGCATCACCTGCCAACATGCTCCAGGCATCCAGCGTATATGTGACGTTCGCTGACAAGTTAGCTGTAGCGCTGAAGGTAAAACTCGCCGTGCTTCCTGAAGCCAGGGTAGTAAACATTGTATCTACGACCATGGGGCCACCATCGACCGAATAGGCTAAAGGGATAGTGTCCTGCAGATCCAGCCCATCGTTCCTTACACTCACTGTAATGCTCTCGGTGGAAGTTAATCCACAACCTGATAAGGGAGCATCGATAGATGTTACCCCAACATCCACAAGATCCCTGATCATCAATACATAATCTTCTGTCTCACCGTCCGTTCCCGTACTACAGGAGTCCGCTGCTGTTGGCGTAAGGCCACCAAATGAACGCACACGCATTCGGGACTTGCCAATCGTCACCGCCAGTGGCACATTGATAGTGTCAATAATCGTAACAACACCCGGAGCAACAGCGAGAACAAATTCACCGGCATCTGCAAAATCATCATCCGAATTATAATCCATCCAAACACCAAAGCCCTGCGCTGAGCTAGAAGAAGGTGTCAGTGATATTTGGTATGAAAACCCGCCAGCTATATTTGCTTCCATAGAAGGATAATAGATGTAGTTGTCGGTATTTCCATTACACCCTGTGCCAGTATTATTAATGTCTGTAAATACGACTCCATCAATATAATCGCCAGATGAGCATTTATTGGTATAGGTAGGTGTGCAATATGAGATATATTCAAATTCCACCGTCATAATCTGCGTAGGGGCTGAACACGAAAGGCCGTTTATCCCACCCCAGTTTTGGTTACCTATACAAGGACGCAGTATGTATCCCGGATTGGAACAAGCACATGAAGAAGCTGGAGTAGCGTTGAACTCAACGTCATCCCCTGCTACTGCACAGCCTCCAAAGCAGCTAACACCAACGTTAAACTCCTCCGCACCACACATCCAGGTACCGGCAACACCATCCCTTAAGGAGCCAGCCATTTGCATGACCATGGCCGGATCAGTACATGTTTTACCAACAGGATCCAGATCCCCTTTAATCGTAACGGAGACAAAGGCGATGAGATTCGTATCGAGTTGCTTTCTAAATGCAACCCAATTGTCATATTCAGGGTCTCCCGGGCAATAAGACAACCCGGTAGTGAATGTCTCAGAATAGGTAATAAACTGCGCCTGCAATGGTGCTACTAATAGTAGCCAACAGGCCAATACCGATAAGGTCAATTTCCGCATGCGTATGCTAAAGACGTGATAGTAATAATAGGGTTGCTTCGATAAACGGTTCAAAAATATGCTATTTATGATCAAGAATCAAACTATGAGTTGAACAAAAATAACGTATCTGCTAATGTACATTTCAAAAAATCTGAGAAGATTGGGGATATTTGGAAAATCTAACGATTTAGCGACTTTTTGTTCTTTTTTCATTCATGTTTTTCATGACACGTAGTATGAAAATCAACTTAGTCATTTAAAGGTTCGCAGCATGACCTTTTGGCCAGTTATGAGTGTTATTAATATCAACTTTCAATAACAAAGTTATTTACCCTTGATGTTTGATACAAGAACCTAATTATTTAGATTGTACGTTTCAAAAATGCCGGGAAGATTGATCATTTGTAAAATTCAACGATTCAGTGACTTCTTATTCTTTTTTTCATCTCCGAATGAAGTACCTCGCCTATACGATTGTTTCTGGCATATAACCGCTCACAATTACGTCAATACTCTATAGATCGGTGTCATCAGGATCTGTCTGCCAGCAAAGGCAGGTTCCATGCAAATGTCATTCTTGTGAAAATCAGCATAACTATATTCTCCTTATCCCGAACTCTCGTTAATGAAGTTTTTCTAGTTTTGTTCAAAATAAAAATGTTATGGGAAAGATAAAAGTTGCGATAAACGGATTTGGAAGGATCGGTAGAATTACCTTCCGTACTATGATAAATGATCCAGGTATTGAGATTGTTGCCATTAATGATTTGACCGATGCCGCTACGCTGGCACATTTGCTCAAGTATGACAGCATACATGGGCTATTTGATGGAAGCATAGAAACTTCCGGTAAGGCCTTGATCGTCAATGGGCATACGTTTGCGACCTTAAGTGAGAGAGACCCTGCGGCGCTTCCGTGGGAAGAGATGGGTGTTGATACCGTGCTGGAATCTACCGGGCTGTTTCGCGACGAATCTGCTGCCAAAGGCCACATCACAGCCGGTGCAAAAAAGGTAATCATTTCAGCCCCTCCAGGAGCAGGGAATATCAAATCTGTTGTAATGGGCATTAATGACGATATCCTGGATGGTAGTGAACATATTATCTCCAACGCATCATGTACGACGAACTGTGCAGCACCTATGATAAAAGTACTGGATGACAATTGGGGTGTTGACCACGGCTTCATTACCACAATCCATGCTTATACGGGAGACCAGCGTCTCCTCGATGCCCCTCATAAGGATTTAAGGCGCGCACGGGCTGCCGCACAGTCAATGATACCCACTACAACAGGAGCAGCCAAGGCAATTACCAAGATATTTCCTCACCTGGAGGGAAATCTGGGAGGATGCGGTATCAGGGTTCCCGTTCCCGATGGTTCATTGACGGATATAACATGCACGCTCAAAGCGGATGCTACCAATGAATCAATCAACGCGGCCTTTAAAAAGGCTGCTGAAGGGCCTTTAAGCGGAATACTGGAGTATACAGAGGACCCGATTGTTTCAATCGATATAGTGGGCAATGTACATTCATGTATTTTCGATGCACAACTGACATCTGTTTTGGGTAAGGTTGTAAAAATTGTTGGCTGGTACGATAATGAGACCGGCTACTCAAATCGCCTGGTAGATCTGATAAATAGGGTCGGTTAACTTAATTAGGAACCCAGAACAGCTGATTCGAATTCAGCAATCTTTTCTTTGAGCTCAGTAAGCTTTTCATTATCAGTAATTCCTTCCTTTTCATCAAAATGCTCGTGAAAGGAAGCCAGTGAAAAGCTGCCTGTGACTCGTGCGCCCATGTGTGGAAAGTAATTTTCCGCTATGCCTAATACGGTGCAGGCTCCGCGAGGTCCTGGAGAAGTACTCAATAACAAAACGGGCTTCTGCTGCCAAACCTTACCCTCCAAAACGGAGATCCAATCTATCAGGTTTTTGAAGACGGCGGTATAAGAACCGTTGTGCTCAGCTAACGAGACGATGAATCCGTCATACTCACTCATTATTCCCCTGAATCCAATGACTTGCTCTGGGACACCCTCCTCATCATGTCTGTCTGCACTGAATATTGGCAAGTCATATGGAATCATGTCAATGCGCTCAGACTCTGATTCATTGAGCAAGCTACTTGCAAAATCAACCAATTGTTTATTGATTGAAATCCTTTGATTCGTGGTGCCTATTGCCAGTATTCTCTTTGCCACTATTCGTATTTTTTAAGCTGCAACGTCTCCCCATCAAATACCGCGTATGTATTGTTGATGATCCAGTCGCCGAGGTTAATGTACCTGGATGAATCTGATAAGGCGATGTCATTAGGGACATGCCTATGCCCAAAGATGAAGTAATCAAAATGGGTTTTTTTGATTTGTTGCTTGGCAAAGATAATTTGGTGTTCATTCTCCTCTCCCAAGAATCTTAGGTTTCTTGTATCAACCCTACTCCTACGTGACCAGAAATTAGCAAGCGCAAAAGCCAGGTTGGGATGGATGCGTGCAAATAGCCATTGACAAACCTTGTTGGCAAATACGGCCTTGATGAACTTGTAGCCATAATCCCCGGGCCCTATTCCATCCCCGTGTCCAAGAAAAAATGTCTTGCCGCTGAACTCCCTGATTAGATTTTTGCGGTGGATTTCAACACCCAACTCCTCTTCCAAATAACCGAACATCCACATATCGTGATTACCTATGAAGACATGAACAGGGATGCCTGCGTCTGTGTACTCAGCGATTTTTCCGAGCAGTCTCACATATCCTTTAGGTACAACCGTTTTATATTCGAACCAGAAGTCGAAAAGGTCTCCCATCAGATACAGTTCAGTACAATCCTCCCTGATCTCATCGAGCCACTTAACGATAAGTTTTTCGCGCTGCCGGCTTTCTGCAAGATTCGGCATACCAAGGTGAAAATCAGATGCGAAATATATCTTCATCAGTGAGGTATATTTTTCAGCAACTCAAATGGGTTCAGTGCCGCAATATTGAAAACAAACCCGATGTTGTTATTATACACTGCATCAATACCGGTCGTCGTATAAATAGGAAAATATACCTCCAGTATATTTGGAATTACGGGGATTGCAACTCCGACGCCAACAATCAGTTCTTTGGCACTGCTGGAAGACCAGCCCAAGTCAGCATATACAGATAGGGGAATCCCAGGTATTGTTGAAGTCTGAAAGTTAACAGCAGTCAACCAGGTGTAGGCATTGGCCATATCCACCGGACAAACTGCGCACCCAGCATGCCACTGGTTTCTGACCTTCCGAGGAAGACATGATCGTACAAATAGTCTCTATTACCATGCATGGCGAAGGCGAATTTAGGTTCTACGTTGGGAAAGTCATTGTAGAGAAATCGACCTGAAAATAACCTGATATCCAATCCGCGGCCTCTGCGATAGGAGACCTGGTAGTTTGCTTCCACTTGAGCCTTTACAAACGGCTCTGCACTTTGGACTTGTCCCTGTTCAACGCTCACCGTGAAATCGTATGGATTGAGCGTGCGTCCATTGGTGTGGACAAAGGCCAATCTTTTCACATAATAGTTCCCTTCAGGAAAGTAGTTCACGCTGACCGCACCTGATTTGGTGGGTATTACATCTCCAACATCGCTATTGGTAAACCAAACGTCGTAACTCGTGAGGAGCAGCTTATTCACCACTTTTGTTCTTGCACTTTTATTTCTCAAAGTGAAGCCCAACTCTGTTTTGAGTTTGTTGGCTTGTATGGGGTTTTTCCCGTAGATGCCTTCGCCCAAAGCAGGCAATGCGTTATTGCCATTACTGTACCTGCTTCCGCCCACCGTCAATCGAATGTTCTGAAAAGGTGCCCCCTTTGGGAACCAGTTATATCCCAGTTTTGCAGAACCCAGAACCGTCTGAGTCGAAGTGCTGTAAAGTGGCATGAATACATACTCCAATCGCCTTGCGGGCATTACCGAATTGTACACCGCGAGCCCAGGCATGGCATGATCATATTCATTCCATCCGATCACCGGTGTCCAAAATATTTGGGTCTTATTGGGATTCTCAAGACTCGTTAGCAGCTGCAATCTCAGCGGTTCCACTTTCTTAAACAATCCTGCGGTTTTGTAGGTGTTGTTTCTTCTATTCACCTCTGGAATATCCTTAGACCAGTCAATCTTCAAGGCATCATAGTCTCCAGCTGCGAAAGTGACCTCAGTCTTCTTGTCGAAGCCTTCGTACCAGGTTGTGTTAGTTGATTTTCCATCAACAATTCCCGATATACTAAACGGCACGTTTGTGTTGGCAACATTCCTCACAGTAACGGTATATTCAGAACCTGTGTTTTTCGCTTTTACTATTTTATAGTCGATGAGCGCGACTCCATTGATTAGATTGTCAAAGAACCAGGATAGGTCCTTTCCTGTTTCTTCTTCCAGAATTTTGCGCAAATCCTCCGGCTGAGGGTGCTTGAATTTCCAGGTATCAAAGTATGCGTGCATTGCGTTGTCCATAACATCATTACCCAAATAGGCCATTAGGTAATCAAAAACAAGCGCCGTTTTCCCATAAACTACCGTCCCGTAATTGATGTACGAATACTCAGCTGATTTAAACTCAATGGGCTGATCAAGCCTTCGGCGGGCGTTGAGCAAGTATCCCAAATAATAGGAGTCTTTATGGTCAAAGGACTCCAGGTCAAGAAACTTGCCACTTAAAAAATTGCTTTGCGCCCCTATGAGTTTTCGATCGGGGTACTTGGTTTCAATATACCTGTTTTCGTTGAAGGAGTTGAGCCCTTCGTCCATCCATGGGTGGTCGCGTTCGTTAGAACCCAAAATCCCATAGAACCAATTGTGCCCCACCTCATGCATAATGACAGTTTCCAGTGCAAAGGCATTCCCCGAAGTACCTATAACCGTTACATTGGGATATTCCATCCCTCCACCTGCACTTAATGCTCCATCAACTGCGGTGGCATGCTGGTAAGGGTAATCACCATTCCATAGCGAATAATAGTAAACCGCATCGTTCATATATTCAATTCCATCCTTCCATAGATGGGCCTCCTCATCTGTGAACATCACCCACGTATAGACCTTCCTCTTACTGTGAGGGAGTTCTACTTCGCCTTTAAGCACATGCCAACGTTTATCCGCAAACCAGCCAAAATCGTGCACATTGGATTGGCGGTAGTGAAGCGTTTTGGTATCTGAAGCAGAAGGAGGAAAGGTCAGTTCATCGATGCCCACAGCCGTTGTATTACGAGCGAGCCCCTCTGAATTCTTGAGATATTCCTTCGTTTCTTCCACCTTCATCTCCAGCCAATTTCTCTCCTGGTCACCTCCAATGAGGTCACCGGTAGCCCCCACCATATAATTCTGTGGCAGCGTTATGAA